>Ga0247841_10000674_pt1 | contig 86285 bp, 67 predicted proteins | sample LaCruzMarch2015__2_FD_192410 | JGI IMG/M metagenome (GOLD analysis project Ga0247841, IMG submission 192410) | Freshwater microbial communities from meromictic Lake La Cruz, Castile-La Mancha, Spain - LaCruzMarch2015_18m | ecosystem: Environmental > Aquatic > Freshwater > Lake | place: Spain... | reverse complement strand
TCTGAGCGTTTCACTCTTTGAAAAAATCCCTATATATCAGTTACTTACAGGAAATGATTACAAAAATATTACCGAGGTTAATACTAAACAATTGTTATTATTCAACATTTAACGGGACAGTAGTGATTTTGAATGTCTTTTGCATACCAAAGGATGTAATCACCAGAGCGTGCAAGAGTGGATGTTGGTATTCCGCTTGTTGAAGTATAACTAATCAAACTCACAAAGTTCTCACTTCCGAAGACCTCATCCATGATCGACCGCACCAGATGGACGTTTTCGTCGGAGATTTGGACGAAGCAGGAGCCGGATTCGGCGAGGAGTTCTTTGGCGATCAGAAGCCTATCGCGCAGATAAGAGAGATAGGAATGGATGCCGAGTTCCCAGGTATCGCGGAAGGCTTTGATGACTTCGGGTTCACCGGCTAAGGAGTCGTCATTGCCGTCTCTCACGTCGCGGTTATTGAGTTTGATCTGCCAGTTACTGCCGTATTTGATACCGTAGGGCGGGTCCATATAGATCGTCTGGATTTGTCCGGCCATACCCTCGCGCTCCAGCAGGCTGGCCATGACGAGAAGGCTGTCGCCCTGAATGAGGCGGTTGGTCCAGCCGTCCTGGTGTTCGTAATATTCGCTGACCTTGTCGAGTTCGTCTTTTTCAAGGGCATTGCCGAAGAGCTGGTTGGCGGAGAAGAGCTCTTCCTGATCGCTTTTGATTTCGGTGAGTTTATAGAGGTTTTTAATTAGGGTTTCGGGCGCGATATGTTCGTGGCGGTAGAGTGAGCGGATATCGGTCCTGAGGAGTTCGTCGCGGTCATCGTTGCCGTACTTATTGAGCCAGAAGAGTTCGGGGTCCTGTCCGCGGGTGACGACCGGATTAAGCGGGAGACTGAGGTCTTTTTTCCCCTTTTGAACAGTGGGACTGGCATCTTCGTAGCCAGCCTCTTCGCGGCTGGGAATGTGGGCCCGTTTGTCCTGGTTGTGTTTGATGGAATCGATAGAGTTTGTCATAGTTTTTCAGCCTATAAAATGTCTTGGATAGTTACTTTCGAAGACTGGCGGAGACATTCCGGTACTCCGTCTGATTGTCCGGACAGAAAATAATTGAGAATATTTTAAAAGAAGAAACTGGATTGATTATCAGGCGGTTAATGTAGGTCAAGGTGTCCATCTTCTTTTATTATTTCTTTTATTTTCTTTCAATTTTGCTGTTTTAAAAGAACCCATTTTGAATCTTTGATAGTGCCGATGTTTTGTATGCTTCCGTTCATACGCAATTCAGAAATGAGGTTGGTAATTTTGTTTTTTTTCTGTGTTTCAGTTAGGGCATCTGATAATTTTTTCATTAGCAATTCATCAATATCCTTTCTGGTCAGGAATCCATGATCTTTTAATCCCTGGATAATCCAGTCAAGGTATTGTTGTTTACGGAATGCTTTATTCTTGGTATAATCGGCTTTTTGACCGGTAGTCTGGGCAATCGAGGCAGAGATGAAGTAATTCGGTTTTCGTCCTTCGATTAGCCTTCTCTCCTTCAGATGATGAGCTTCGTCTTTGGTTAATTCTTTTTTCTTTTGCACCTTGTCCAGAAGTATAATTTCTTCCAGGCTAAGATCTGGATTCTGAGCCAGCACTTTGGCATACTCCGGATCCAACATTTTTCCGATTAAAACCACTCTGACTGTATTATCGGGGAAATCATATTCGGGAAGCGGGAAGAAACGCTCACGTTGCAGGCGAAACATGCGTTTGATGCCGCCGCCAACAGTATCGATCATATTCAGATTCAGCATCGCCTGCGTTAAAAAGTGATTGCGATAATAGGAAGGCGGATTTTGACTTTGCAGAACTTTTTCAATAGAGCCGGGCAGGAAAGAACCCGGATTGACAAACGTCAGGTAGCCGTCTTCGCGCTCGGTAATGGTAATTCTACCGGCTAATGTGTAATCCTGATGAGCGATACAATTACTTAAGGCCTCTTTAATGTTGAGTGGTTCATACTGATCGACTTCTTCGGGAAACAGAGTTCCCTGTTTAAGATAACGATATTTCAGATTGCGGATTTTGGCGAATACCTGATCGACGGCTTTGACAAAGGGACAATAAAAATGTTCATAGTCCTTTTCAACGGCGTCTTTATCCCGCAGAGTCCAGGTAATTTGGGCAATTGCCGAAGCGATATGATGCGCCGCTTCTGTTTTGCCGAGTAAAAGAATGGCTGTACGGGTTATTTTAGAATCGATGGTAATTCTGGCATTATTTAAAAAAGTAAGGTCGTTCCATGAATCAGTTTCAGCGGCCAGTCGCGGATTCTTCTTTTTAAAAGATTCCCGTGCAATTCTGATGGCCTCTGTATCGAGATCGTTAATAGTGGCTGATGGACAGATTTCACCGCTCCAGTCGTAACGCTTAGCTTGGCTTCGAATACGTTCCAGTTCTTCGATGTTTAGCGGGCGTAACGATTCGCCGTCTCTACCGTAGTAATGCCCTTCCCATGCGACCGGGATTCCTTGTGGTGCAGGAGGAATCTGGAACATGACTACTCTGCCTTCCGGCATGGTTAGTTCAAATATTTCGACAAAAGTAATCCGACTGGTAGTTTTTTCTCCAATCTCGTTTTTCAGACTATCTAAGTGTGATTGATTACCGGCCCGGTATCCGGAACCGACGATTGCCCGGTCTCTATCCCTAACTCCAAAAATAAGCCAGGCTTCATTTTTACCTTTTAAGTTAGCTTCATTACTCAGTGCTGAGAAATATTTGCCAATCTTTTGAAAATCAAAACTGTTTTTGGCTTCCTTGAATTCGAAGATCTCCGTTTCGCTGGGAAGCGAACGAAGTTCCTGTAATTTATTCTTGAGTTGTTCTTCGGTCATCGTTTACAGTGAATTGATTTTGTCGATGAGTTCGTTCTTGATATTACGAATATCGTTAGCAATCTCGATAAATTGCCATTCAGGATAATGATATTTATCTTTGACGGCATTGACAGCCGGAAGCCAGCGATTGATAAGGTACCATTTCTTTTCGGCTTTATCCTGACTCATGCCGGATACCTCGATGAGCAGGTTTTTAAGCGTGCCGTCTTTTCCAGTGACCCGAGCGACAAAATCCGGGAAATATAAGTGATCCTTACCATCCTTGACATAAGGAACTGCCAATCCGAGAAACTGATTTTTCACATAGGAAACAACTTCGTCCAATTCCTCCAGTGACTTGGCGGCTATACCTTCCCAGCCGCTATCCATGACAACGGCATTTACGTGGCTTTTAGTGGTCCAATAAACCTCTCTGGTGGTTTGACCGAAAACGTACTTAGTACTGTTGAATTTGTTGTAGTAGTTAAAAACCGGGCGGATAAAGTCAGAGGTGTTTTTATCGGTATTAATTCCACGTGCAATATGATCTACAACGGTCTTGGGATTTTCAAAGAATAATAGTCGTTTATACCGATCACCGCGTATGTTGAGAAGTTCGACTTTTGTATTGTACCATTCTTCGACAATGTTTCTCAGTTTCCCGAATTTTTGGAATTGTTTATTACCATCGTCATCACTGAAGTGGACATTGATGAGTTCTTTCGTCAGCCAGAAGATAATTTCAGCGTCTCTTTTATCCAGAACGCTCTGGATTTTAATTTCGATTTCTTCCGGCGAGAATGCATTGGCTAATTTGGTACGGATCGGCGTCATATTTCCCTGAATCTGGAAATTCTCGATACCTGAAAAATCATGTGTTATTTCGCCATCGGTATTATCTATACGATAACCGACAACATTCGGAAAAGTAATCTCATATAAAGATTGCCTTTCTTCCATCGCATATATTTTTGTCGTTGGCGACGGAGGTGGTGGTGGTGGAGTTTTTCCGCCTTTGAACATTTTAAATGGGATACCAATAATATGGGCATATTCCGGGGGGAATTTGAAGACAGTGATTTTACGCTTATCTTCTGTCGGATTGCCATCTTTGTCATATCCTTTCAGGGTATAGTTCACCCGGCGCAGGGCGCGACCAGCGACCTGCTCGCACAGGAGTTGGGAACCGAAAGCACGAATACCCATGATATGAGTTACCGTATTGGCGTCCCAACCTTCTGTCAGCATCGAGACAGATACAACGCACTGAATATGGGAGCCTAATTTTCCAGGCTTTCCAACCGTGTTAACGACCTCGCGCAGGATTTCGGTTTCGGTGATTTTTTCCGCACTTCCCTGTCCATGTATCCTGACATAATCTCTTTTAAATTCTCCAATTTCCGATGCGAATATTTTTTTAAAATCGTCATTGATCTGATTGTTGTTTTCGAGAGCATCGCTATCGATTAACAGCGTTGGCGGACGTTTTAATGGTCTCCCGGTTGAGATGTCATAATTGGAGAACATTTCCTTGATACCGGGAACAGTCCGAATCGCTCCGTTGGAATCTTCGAATTCATAGCCAGCGATATATTTATAGACTTCTTTTGAAACGGACGTATTATTGCAAACAATAATAAAAACGGGCGGTGACGTCAACAGGTTTTTGGCTTCTTCCTGTTGTTCGCGGCACCCTTTATCATAATCTTCATAGTGTTGATAGAACTGATCTAAAGCAATTTTGAGCAGTCTGGGTAATTTAGGTGGAAGTTCCTTTACGTTAGAGCCTTCTTCTTTTGCTTCTGATTTCCTTCGTTTTTGTCCCTTTTTAGGTAAATCATTTTTTACATGTTCATACAGGTTACGAAGAACCGGCATTTTCAATTCCTGTGTATTATCACTTTCCGGAAGAAATGGTATCTTTACTAATCCGGACTCAATAGCCTCTATCAATCCGAAATCTATCACCGTCCAGGGGAATAAATCATAAGATTGATAACCGGAACCTTTAAGGTAATAGGGAGTCGCAGAAAGATCGTACACCTGCTGAACTTTGAATCGTCTCGAAATTTCTCTAATGCCGGTAAACCACACAGCAGCGCGGGCATTTTCATCAGATTCTTCATTATCAGAAGTCTTTCCCTTTGACTTGGGTAAATAGCAGTGATGTGCTTCATCGTTAACGATTAATAAACGACTACCGGATTTAAATTTCCCCAAGGTTCTTTTAACGACAATTGAAAAATCCTCTGAATTCCCGGAATCAATCTTATATCCGTTCATATCGACTTTTCCATCAAAGACACCGCGTTTGTTACCCTGAAGAGTTTTAGGTTCAAACGTATGATAATTCGTAACAACCAGTCTGGCATTTAAATTTTGGAATCTGGTTTCAAAGTTCTTGGGAGTCAGATCCCGAATCCGGTAATAATCTTCGATTTCATTGGGGTTTTTATGATTGGTGTCAACGAACAAAACTCCCAAACGGTCTTTAATGGTCACTCCGGGTGTAAGCACTAAAAAGTAATCGGCAAAGCGCGTGTCGTTGCGATATTCCTGTCTGTTGAAATAGTGATAAAGAATGAAGCAGGCAATAACGACCGTTTTCCCAGTTCCCGTCGCCATTTTAAAAGCGATTCTGGGGAGTTGACTTAATGGATCATCAATTTCTTTTCGCTGTCCTTCCTGAATTTTATTCAGGATATTTTGCCCAGCGTTTGATTTGTCCGCGACTTCATTTAACCAAACGGCTGTTTCAATCGCTTCGCGTTGAGCGAAGAATAGTTTCTTTATCGCATGTCTATCCGGATTTTCAAACCAAAAGAGAAGAAGTTCTCTGGTGACCCTGGTCGTGTTGGGATATTTTTGATTCCTCCATATCCCAACTTCTCTCCGGCAGAGATTGATGAGGTGACTCCCGTATTGTCCCGGCGTGTCGTTGACCTCAAAGATTTCTGATTGAGGACCCTGTTTGGTTGGAATGGCCTGAATATCTGTTGTGAATATACGTCTTCCCGGACGGATGTCGCTATAGTTCAGTGCGCCATCAGCGTCAGTGTGGTAATGCCAACGTGGTTCATCATAGGGGCTGTTTAATATTGGATTATCAGTGTTCATTGCGAAAAATGCCTTCATCGTCATTTTACAAAGGAATATCTTTCATGTCAAGAAAAAGGTTGTAACTCATTTTCCGACATGAAACAAGCAGATTTTCACCCCATGAACAGGCGCAGGCGGAAGGACGAAAACGAAAGTAAAAAGACCTTACCGCCCGTTTCGCCTGTTTAGGTTGTGTCAGGTCCTCAGACCTGGCATAGATAATCCTCCCGTAGGTTTCTTCCCTCCGGGAGGTCTTCATTCAAAACATCTACGGATTCGTTCCGGTTTCGGTAGTCGTCGTCGTTCCGTCGTCGGTTTTTTCCGTCTTCGATTTCGGGAAAATGGACTTGAACTCGTCCAATTTCGCCTTATCGTGCATGAAAACGATTGACGCGGCTTTGTTGACCTTGAACATCAATTCTTTAACCGTCTTTGCCGCAGTATCGAGCACGGTTTTCTGCGTCTTCTGGGCGTTTTTGCTCTCTTCCTGCTCCTGATCGATAGCCACAAGTTCGTTCGTGCTGGTTTCTAAAGCCGCGATGTCCGCCGCCGTGATCCCGGCCGTTGCCAATTTCTCAGCACAGCGCCCGGCTACCTCTTTCAGATTCGGCAGTTCGGTCGATAGCGTCTTGACCGATGAGGGAATATCTTTTCCAATCCCGAATTCCTTCAACACGACCTTGTCGCCGTAGTAAGCGATTTGTGCCGTCGCTCTGAACTTCCGGATAACATCCTGAGATGTCTCGATCTGAGCCTTCTGGCTTCCGGTCAATTCGGTTTTGAGGTTCTTGGCTTCATTGAAAGCCGTGTTTTCCGTGCGCAATACGCCGATCTTTCCCTCGAACTGCGTAATGAATTCCGGGGTAATTCCGGCCCCGGCCAGTTCCGTCGCATACTTTTTGGTCGTTGCTAATCGGACGGACGAATCCTGCAACAGCTTATCCACGTTTTGTGACATGAGTCCTCCTTGGTTGTTTTTATGTGCCACTAATTAAATAATCATTCCTTTTTCATAAAGAAACAATCCTTTAATAAAATATTTCTTCCCTTTATCTTTCAGAATCTCTCCTTGAATAAAATATTTCTTCCTTTTACTATTTGGCTATCACCTTTGAATGAAATATTTCTTCCCTTTTCGGATTGGTAACTCTCCTTGAGCAAAATATTTCTCCCTTTTACTATTTGGTTACCGCCTTTGAATGAAATATTTCTTCCTTTGAGTATTCGGCTACTTCCCTTGAATAAACTATTTCCTTCCGGGAATCAGTCAATTAGACCCGAACAGAAAATATTTCCAGTAAAATGGAATTGTCTCGTCAGGAAAGAAGATTTTTCCATCCATTTAGAATTCAGTAAATAATAAGCAATTATGTATTGAGTTTTTTCGCCGTATAATTAGTTTGGATTGTGTTTTGTTTTTAATGGATGAAATCGGGGCATTTCTGCCTGTTTCTCTTCTCCCGGACAATTCTTAGCATTCACCCGCAATGTCAAAGAACGGAAAAACGATTCGTTTGTCAAAATCAAGAACGGTTTAATTTAAATGACGATTTTATAAATGCAAGGAATTATTTTAACCGTCAAAGCAGAAGATACAAAATCTGCGTAATCAGCATAATCTGTTTAATCAGCGATTCAGACTGTTTTCTCTCCGAGCGCAATTCGGACATTTCCCTTCTGACTATGATTCTTCGTCGCTAAGTATTTTAACCTTACCGAGAAGTTCAGATTCCGGAATGATATTACCCCTTAATGACCGTTTAACATGCTCCTCAGAATGACACCTTGTAGCAAATTATCCTCAAGAACCACAAGAATAGAATCCGTGGCGACGTTGGAACGAACCCTGACTGAATTTTAGCCGATGCTTATCCGGCCGATTCTATTATCTCATTAACCTTGACATAAGGATTACGATAGCGTTTGATTCCGGCAGTCTTTTTCCCGGATTGAATCGCTTCCTGCGGACACCATTGCAGACAGGCATAACATTGTTGGCAATGCGAATTCCAGACTGGTTTGCCATTGGCGATCCGGATGTTGTCCACCGGGCACACTTTCTGACAGATAGCGCAACCGTTACACTTTTCATCTGCAAAATATGACTTTGCCAGAGATCTGATGAACTTATATCCTAACTGGTAGAACAGTCCGGGGATAAAATTGGATTTTAAAAAGCCTGTGCTGCTTTTTTCGATATATTTTGTTCTTGAGATGACGATCTGCGCGATTTCCTCTATTTTCTTTAGGGCAGCGCTTAAGTACTCCTGCTGTTTTTCTTCCGATGTAGCGCCAAACGGAGTATAATTGCTCGGCATTTTTATATTAAATGCCGATGACAATTCGATTTGCCGCGATTCACATAATTTCTGAGCCAATTTTATACAATTACCCGTCTCGCCGCCGCCGGCAAAAACTATAAACAAGTATTCAGGACGTTTGATTTTCTTGATAAAATCGACCACGATCAATGGCATATTGTACATGTAGATCGGGCAGACAATTCCTACCGTACCGCTGACATCGATTGTATCCTGTTTAATAACCTTTGGGATGGATATTACCTTCGAGTCACCTATTTTTTCTGCAATCGTCTTCGCAACAAACAAAGAATTTCCCGTACCGGTAAAATAGTAAATTTCAGTTCCCATGATTTTTGTCTCCCGACGAATTAGCTTTCATTTTCTGTTATCTCAATTTCAAACTGATTTCATGAAAGATGAATATCCCAATGCCTATTTTACAAAGAGCGTCCGTTTTTCAATGGCTCCCGTCTCAGTCAATAGCCGGAAAAAGTAAACACCGCTTGCTAAATAATCTGGTGGTATCCAGTTGAATCGATAAGTACCGGCATCGAGACTCTGATCGCATATCACATCTACATGCTTGCCGATCATGTCACAGACTTCCAGTCGGGTTGATGTTTTTTTATTTAACGAGAAAGCGATCGTCGTAGAACCATTGAATGGATTGGGATAATTTTGAAACAGATTAAACTCAGACGGTTTCAGCCCGATTTCCGGAGAGATCGCGGAACAGGTTGTCTGCAATGTGTAAGGGTTTTGCGGATCGCCTATACTCGCGAGTGATGAAAAAGAAAGCGTGTTGATAAAATCAAGCAGGGTATCCTTCTCGGCATAATAGAGCCGCAGATTGACGGTTTCTCCCTGTGTATTGGCACGCACCATAAGAAAATAGACTGCTGTGGAACCGACCATCATCGGCGAGACGACGCCGCGGCACTCGCCATTCACGAATGCCGCGACAACGTTTTCGATATTGTTTGTTACGACACCATTGACCGTAGCAATTGCCGTAACCGTCATGACGTGTTCAAAGTCACCTGGATTCACCTGCCATTCGGCCGGAACATGAGCATCGATCGAGACGGCGATCCCCAGTCCAATTAACCAGCCAACTAACTTGTGTTTTCCGTTCATTCTCTGCCTGCTATTTCATCAACATGATCTTATGAGTTTGATGGAAACTTCCGCTCTCCATTACAACAAAATAGACACCGGACGGCGAGGCCGTACCATTTTCATTTAATCCATTCCATTGAATGTAGCGATAACCGGCAGGCAGGTTCGACTTCACAAGTGTCCGAACTCTCTCGCCACGCAGGTTATAGATGACGATGGAAACATGGCTCTCTTTGGGCAAACCAAACCCAAATGTCGTCACCGGATTGAAAGGATTCGGATAGTTGTGGCTTAGGCTGAAAACTTCCGGAACGTACCCTTTATCACCGGGTTTGAGCGGTTGTTTTGTCAGGATTAGCGGACTAAGTGGCGAACCCAGGATGTCATCCGACTGGAATGTCAGTTTTTCAACGCCGCGATAGGTAATTTTCTGTTCGGTATCATATAATAAAAAGTCGATCTTATCCGCATCTTTCCCATATATAACCATAAATACACGATACGCATCGATCTGCGGGACATAAACCGGACGGGCAATTCCGCGAACTTCTTTCCCGCACATTGCAATAACACCATCGCACGGATCGTTAATTCCCAGGGTGTCGCTCTCTATCAGCGCTGTTAGACACATACTGTTTGCATAGACATTTGCGTCACAAGTCCAGTTTAATTCTGTTAATTTAACCGACCTTGTGCTGGTTTTTTTAGCCAATAGCGGCGAAAGTCCGGAGTTTTTTGCGCCGGCGGGATAAGTCATTGTATCTGCTTTTGTGGATTTAAACTTATATCCGCGTCCGGGGATCATCCAATCCATACTTCCGATCCAACCATAACCCGGAGTGTATTGTGCGAAGGAATACTGATCTTTGACCAAATCATTCACAGTGCCGGCATGATTGATTAAAGCTTCGTTCACCTCGATTTTCTTATACGGCAAATAACCCAGCCAATTCCAACCAGCGACCAGATGAATCTGACATGTATCCGGCCAAATCCGCGTACCGATGTAGTTGAGCGGATTAGCAGATTCAAAGTCCCCGATGAACATTTTTTCTAAACTCAATCCGGTCAGAGTAAGCGGTCCTTCCCATTTTTTAGTCGCTCCGGAATACTGTGCATAAGCAGTTTGCTGGATGACTTGATCACCGTTTGTCAGATTGAGTCCTGTGAAGACGGAATCCAGATTGCCTCCTTCGGAGTTATCCAGATTCACAGAGAACCACGTATATCCTTTCTGAAGTTCGATATTCTGAGCGATGGCTCCCGTGGCATTGAGTCTCATCGGACTTTGCGGACTGCCGATATAAGAATCGTCCAAGAAAACAACCGCTGTGTCCATTTCCCAATATTCGGCGCAGTCCCTGCGATCCCAGATGTGAAATTCGACCGGTTCGCCGCCGTATTGATTGCTGTAAATCGTCAGGAATGCGAGATATTGATCGAGTTCTTCATTGTAGACCAGATTTGTGAATCCACGACATTCATCGTAAACAAATGCACCAACACGGTTGTACTTGTCCGTCGAGTATGTACCTTTAATGTTCAGGTTCGTCGTGACGTTCATTGAATAGAGATAATCCGCCGGATTGATTGTCCATTCGGGATACGCACACATGCTGACAATGGTAAGTTTGAGCGGTTCTTTTCCATCTGGTGTATCCACATAGACAAATTGTTCATAATCGCCGACATTCAGATTCGGATCGATCTTGAACTTTATGACGAATGTTCCGCCCGGATTGATTTCACCTTCCATCGGCGATGCGCTAAGCCACGTCGGAAGATCGATGATTTGGAATTGACGTGCATTGGAGCCGATGTTGTTCAACGGAACCTCGAACTGCGTATCTTCGCCAGCTATTGCTTCCTTCTCAAGGCTCGGTGTATTCCAGGAAATCGGGTTGCGGTTAACCTGGAACGTCCAGGAAACGGTGTCGCCGGGGTTGCCGAACATGTCTTTGTAGCCATAAATCTTTGCCTCAAGATAGTGATTTTCAATCGTATAATTGGAGACCATCGGCATAATAACCAGGCGATTTTCGGAAACACTGACGTTCAGATTGGTAATTCGTCCGCCGCCCTCGCCGTCGAATAAAACGACGTTGCTTGATAAAACGGTCGCCGGATTGATGTCTTCCGTGAAATTGACGGCAATTTCGTCGTTCATGTTGAGGACTTCATCCACCGGTTCGGGCGCACCCAGGACGGTCGGTCGCATACGGTCGATGGTTCCGCGCAGAGGCGCCATCTCATTGGTCAGCAACCCCTCGAGGCACATTGATCTGAGGCGGAGGTCATAGACTCCGTCGATCAGGTCATTGACCGGCCAGCGCATAACTGCGGCGACCTGATTGTATTTGGTCAGGGTGTCGGCGATCAGAGTCGCGGTGTTGACCTTCGTCCAAGATTCGTCACCCAGCGCCCGGAACTGCAGCCAGAGTTCATCGAAATAGCTCTGGCGCAGATCATAGCTGGTTGCCACAATATCGAGGGTGTCATTGTTGAGGGTATTGATCACCCAGTTCTGAGCTGGATCGTAAATACTGGCCTGAGTGCAAGGACGGGCAAAATTTACGGTGAACGGAACCGTGAAACCGATTGTCACACCGGCATAATTGGATTCGCACTGCGGAGCAAACTTAACCAATAGGTTTTGGTACTCATAGATGTCGCCGGGAGCGCGCCAGACCAGCACCTGGGCAAAGCGGCCTTCCCGGGGCGGCAAGGTATATTCGATCGGCCCGGTATAGATATTTCCATTGATTTCGACGATTGCCCCGTGCGGATTGCTGGCTTGTACGAAAGACAGAAAATAAGTACGCTCTTCGTCATTGTCATTGCGTAGTAAGAGCGTCAACTCCGCCGGGTCGGTTGGCAGAACATTATTGATTTCGCTGGGGCCCTGTACTTCCATATAGGGAACATCGCGCGGAATTGAAACTACCGTTCCCTGTTGATTTTTCCATTCTTCATAGGGACAGGAAGAATGACCGGCAATCAGATGAAATACTGGAGTTCCATAAACAGGGTCAGAGCCGACACTGACGCTGTAGTCATCGCCGAAATCGTCATCATCCAGTGAGAATGAAGAAGTGTTTTTATTCGCGGTAGTGGTCGTTGTTCCGGCCCCGATATTGAAGCCGAACTTATATTTGATTTGATCGCCCATGCCAAAACCTTCATTAATCGTGAATCCGACTTTTTCCGCGATACTGTAATCAATAGCTAAATTGACGTTGAATTTATAGGTATCGGTCACTTCTGAAGTGCGTGACTGGGAAAAAGCGCCTGCCCCGCCTTCAAAGGAGTAATTAACCGTATCTTCGGTCGCCCAGCGCAGGGAATCCTCACGCGCCAGAACCTGTTCCCAGCGCCGGATGTCTTCCTGCTTGGTCGTATCAGCCTGAGACAGGAAGCGCAATTCGGGTATTAAAATTTCCTTGATGTATTTCCGGGTATAGATAAAGGTCGTAGCGAAACCGTCCGGCACGAACATGATCTGATCTTCAACGTTATAATACGGTATGTTGCTATTGTCAGTTTTTATTCTCAGAACCTTGGTATTACCGTAAAGCAGATTCAGTCCGCCGCCGACGAACACATCCAAATCGCCGAAACCACCGGCGACATCGACTCCTGTGCCGGTCGAATATCCGGTTTCGGTCGAAATCGAGACATTTTGAGTATATGAGCCCGATAATGAAAAAGTCGTCGAGAAGGTTTGGGTCAATTCATACTTGGCTTCGACGGACATTTCGGTCGAGACCCCCAAACCGATTTCGGTCGTGAATTTAGTGCCGAGGTTGGCGCTGAGTTCTTCTTCTAATCCCATCGAAGTGCCCATCGAGATTTCGAATTCAGAGGATGCGGTTTGTCCGTGTGAGAAGGTGGAGACGCTCTGATCGCCGGGCGGTCGTCGCAGAATCAGGAAAGGAATATCCGGCGCGACGGTCGTGAAGTCCATTTGCTGGGGGACATTACCCAACACCACCGCCCAGCCGAGCGCCGAAGCGCGACGGCCGAGTTGATCTTCCGCAATGATTTCAATTTTCTTCCGATAAGGAGGTTGGGTATCACTGCCACTGATATTGGGTTTGCCGGGAACAACCCCGTATCGCAATCGCCCGTCCGTCCCAAAAGGAACGACGACGGTATCCTGCTCACTGTCCGGACTCCAGCGGTCGCTGATATAATCGAAGATCTTGAAATTGCCAGAATCGACTGGGCATTGTTGACTATTCCAATACTGTTCATAGGCAAAGAAGTCCAACGAATCAGGAACGTTTTGGGTAAAGCAATTATGCTGCAGAACATTTTTCTTAAAACTGCTTATGGATGTCAAAATCGGAGAGCGGTACACAAATTCTACGGTGTCCTCTTCTGTTTTCCAGGTTGAATCTGACAACGAGAAGGAACTTTCGGAATTGAACGACTGGCCGCTGTTGTTAAAGTACTGATCCATTACGATCAGATTCGGTACTAGCGCCGAATAAGTACCGGCAACATTGGTTTTGACAGAGATCTGATATGCCTGAGGCGGCAGATTAGGAAAAGCGTAATTGCCGACGGCATCCACGGTGACTTCTTTAGTGAAAAGCCCGGTCGTCGGTTTGACTTCAACTCTTAAGAGACCTACCGGTCCGAGCGGATAACCGCAAACGCCACCAGTGACGGAACCGCGCAAGTTGCGGGTTTTTGTATCAATGAAATTCGCGGTTTTATTGGTGACCACATTCGTAAATACCTCTTTGCGGGGAGTGAAATCCAGCAGGGTGTCCCGCGAGGCTTTATAGGGTTGAACCGTCACATTCGCCCCCGGCTCGACTTCAACCCGGTAAAAGCCTTCATTGTTGGTGAGAACACCGGTGGATTTGCCATTTACCAGGATTTGGACCTGTTTCTCGCCGCATTGCACGTTAACGGTATTAACCGGATCGTAATAAACGTAGCCGGTGATGGACATCAGGTTGGTTACGCTGAAGTTCTGATTGTTAGCAACCGGAGAATTACTCGACAGATAAACCAGCCGGTAAATGGGATCGAAGTTGTGATAGGGTTTGGAAGGCGTCAGGGTGAAATTGGTACCACTGCCGTAGTTGATATTATTGATCTGGTAAGTGCCCTGCGGGTCGGTGTAGGCGGTAGCATAGACCTCCGGCTTGTTGGTTGACCAGGTGCTTGCCGATAAGCCGGTAATGGTTCCATTGCGCGCCTGATTGACAGCATTGGAAATAATTGAACCGGTGCCGGCGTCAAAATTGTAGATTGCCGTCAGATCGGTGTAATTCACAGTTCCCAGTGTTCGATAATAAAGATACCGATTATAATCGCGGGCAATATCGGTTTCCGTCCGGGCGCTGTTCCAAAAACGCAGATCATCAAGATTCGCCCGCAGAAAATTGCCGGATGCGGTTTTGCCGATATAAAGTTGGTCGGAACTGCCGGCTAAATTGCTAAGCGTTACCGATGATTGACCGCCGTTCACAAACACAGGCACCCCGTTCAGATATAGCCGAAGAGTGCCGCTGGTTTTCACCAAGGCGACATGAACCCAGTTATCAACCGCCACAATATTGTCTGACAGTAGAATTTCAGTGCCACTGCGCGTGAAAGAGATTTTGGAGCTGTTGAAACGCAGTTGCCATGCAGTTCCTTTCGCCAGAATCGCCTGTGTTCCGGTTCCGGTATTCTGCGGTTTGACCCAGAATTCGACGGTGGCATTTGGCAAGGCAGTATTATCAGTCAGTTCGAACTCGTTACCATCCGGAATTGCCACGTAGTCATCTGTTCCGTCGAGGAAAAGAGAGTAGCCCCAGTTCGGCGAAAGCACTAATTTGGCATTCGGAATTTTAGTGCCGAGCGTGGTCGAGACAATTCCGGCAACCGAACCAACGGTGGCGGTTTTACCGACCACCAAACCGTTCGTTTTAGCGAAGCCGAAAACATTTTTACCATTCAATTCGTAGGTATATTCGGTGCCGACATTTAATCCCTGGGATTCATCGGTGTAATTCAAAGTCGCGACGGGAAAATTATCTCGAATTAGCGTGCCGTCGCGATAAATCCGGTTAAACAGCGTCGAAGGCGGGACATTGGGATCAAAGCGCCAAGTCAAATCAATCCTGTTCGGAAAAATGTCCCAGCTGGCAGTCAAATATGGAATTCCAGGTGTTCGCAGACGTGAAGTCCAGAATCCTAATTCCATGCGATAATTACCTCCCGCCGATACTCCGGTCGATACAAATGGTTGACCGACCAGAACGGTAATCGAGCCCGTTTGGCGCTCTTCTCCGACAATAGGCGGAGCAATATATCCTGTGGCTATACCCGTACCGCCATTAACGATAGTAACTTCAGTTGTGTAGGTCTGGGCAGAAACCATACTGATAAAACTTAAATAAAGCAGTCCCCATTGGAGTATCCGCTTTCGGTTCATCCGGCCGTAACTCTTATATTTTGGTCTCATATCGTTTTCTCCTCAGTGAAGGCCATTGGAAATCGGACAGGACAATTCGGCGATTTTCCGGTCAGGAATGAAAATGCAGAATGATAACCTGTTCGGTTTCGAATTACTGGTTGCTTTCACTTAGTAACCGATGACATCGCACAGCTTGTTATTTATGATGATGAGGTCAACAGTCCATTCTTCTTCATTAAGATGGGTCCTGAAGTCCGTACGTATCCACCAGGTTTTTTTATCGGGGTCTTTATAGGCATAAACCTGGATAATATCGCCCGCGTTGTCCTCATTAATATCTCCGTCAAGCGCTTTGAAACCGACAACCCCGACAGTGTATGTTTCATAACTGTACCCAGTGTTTGTCCACCCATTTTGACCACAGCTCAGGCGTTTAAATATGATTGGCTTGCTGCCGTCTATTTTCACCGGCAGTTTCATGTTAATATCAGTAGTACCGATCTGCATCATCGTTTCACCATAAGGAGTTCCGGTAGTCGTGGCTTTGGTGAAAAACACACCGTCAGAGCCAGCTGCAACCGATACCGGCTCGCTACCATAATCATGCAGATATCCGGAATGAATTGCCGTAAAATCACCAAATTTATCATTCCAAGCGGTTACCATAATCGGGGTCCCGTTCGTTCCAGAAGAGTTGGTAATGACATTACCGGCAGAGCCGACCTTCAAACCGGAAGGGGCATAAATCTGTCCGGAAACGGAAAGATTATCGCTGACGAGCAAGGTTTTATCACCGAGAATATCTATAGTCACAACGTTAGCATTAGCCGTATTGAGCTCTTTGCCCGGCATGATTTTAAGCTGGGTGGTTCCATTGGAAATAGTCACTTCGCCTGACTGAGGAAATATATTATTTACGCCCTGAACCCCAGCCATAATCGCATACGGCGAGAGTGTTAATTTGGTGCGCGGCGTCATTTCATCGGCGCCGTCCACAGAAATGCCCAGCCAGTAAGAAACATCGTAATTCAACCCAGCAAGTGAATTCACCACACCTAAAGTCGCGCTATAAACTCCGTTAACAATACTGATCGCTTGGGTTTCATCCCAAGCTTTCGTTCCACCTGTCGCAACGGTGTACAGTCGGAAAGTGAGATTTTTTGTTGCGTCAGGTACGGAGGCGCCGGTATTGTCGCGCAGGACGCCCTGAATTGACAAAGTTTGTGCTGAAGCCAGTACCGAAAGAATCATTAAAAGACCAATCATCGATACAAAACGTTTCATGGTAACCTCCTTATAAATATATATGAAATGATGTTTTTACTTGAAATCCACTCACTGCGAAATATGTGCACATTAATTTTTCCCACCCTCAGAATAACGGCCAACATTTAAAAGAACAGGATTTACAATCGATTTTTAAGAGCAACTATTCTTTTCGAACAGCCAGTATAATATTATTGATAATTATCTTAATAATCAAAGAATATTTACGTCTGAAAATATATACTCACTTCTTGAATGAAACATTTCAAACAGAAAGGAAGAATTAGGAAAAATAATAGAGAAAAAGGAACACACTCGATAACTGGCTACCGGTCAGGCAACCATCCTTCTGCGTCTGTTATTTTTGTTACCTTGTGGTTTCTTAAAGGTATTTCCGGACTTCATCCAGCGTCTTGCGCTTTTTCTCCCGGATTCGGTCATCGGCAGGAAACCCCATGCTGATGATAATATCCACTTTTGCCGATCCAGGTAATTCGAGCGTCTTCTTTACGGCTTTTTCATCGAACCAGCCAAGCCAGCAGGTGCCGATTCCGAGTTCTTTCGCCTGTAGAATTAAATGTTCACAGGCAATTCCAACGTCGATGCAATGATATTCGACGTTCCGGAACCAGCCGCCTATCCTCGCCGCGATCTGCTTCGGTTCGGTCAGGACAACAATCACTACCGGCGCTTTTTTCACAAAGAGATTACTCTTGTAGATGCCGGAAAATGCCCGGTCGCACAATTGATTTTTCTGCGTTTCATCATCGATGATAATAAACGACCACGGCTGGCTGTTATTGGCCGAAGGCGCCAATCGCGCGGCTTCGATACATTTGTCGATCAGATCACGCTGGATCGGTCGATCCGTATATTTACGAACGCTCTGACGTCGCCGAACCAGTTCGAGGAATTCCATTATTTCCTCCCGGAGATGTTGGCTAACCGGCTGGCTTTCAGGAAACGTAAAAAATTCTCGTTCTGATACTGAACTTCGTTATGACCGTTCGGGCTGTAGATGAAGATCAACCGGTTATCTTTGAGGTCTTTCAGCGTGAGTTCCTGTTCGTTCCGGGAAAGGTACGGAATCTTCCAGCCGGACAGGTCTTCCATGAGAAGTTCGCTCTCTTCTTTGGTGCCGCCGTCCGTCGTATAAATATCGATCAGTTTTCCGTCGGTGCGTGTCAGCCAGTAAACATATTTCTCCGTCTGCCCGTACAACGCGTCGAACAAATAGACTTCACCGATCTTATCGGATAATCCACCGCGCATGAGAATGTAGGAAATCACATGATAGCCGCCGCTGTGCCCGGAAAGGATAATGTTTCCCAGGTTCTGTGTTTTGATTTTGTCGTTTTGCTTCAGAAAAGCCAGAACATCGGAGATAAATCTTGAAAATCCGGCCGGGTCTTCCAGCTTTCCTCCAAAAGAATCAGGTGCCTCTCGCGGACCTTGCGGAACGATCAGGATAGCGTTCTTTCCGCTCGCTGAAAATTGCTCGATAAGTTTGAAAGTCGATAAAACACTATCGATATTATTATACCAGCCGTGAAAATGAACAACGATGTCAACCTGATCCGTCTGCCGGTAATTTTTCGGAATAAATATGGCAACGCTTGAATCCGAATAATACTGTTCGGCTGAATAGATTTTACCGTCGTATTCATGGCCGTTCATTCTCGCAGGATGCGGAAAAGGCGCCGATGAAATCCGTGTTACGATCACTTCACCGTAATCCGAATAACGAACCGACCGATCGCCAGCGAACAGTACCGACGATAAAACGATCATTCCAGCAATTAAATTCCTCATTTCAGCGCTCCGATAATATTTTACACCCGTTACAATCCGATTGCGTCGCCGGGAATTTCCATATCGATTTTGGTGTTAATGTCGAACTTGAAAAGATTCTCCGGATGCGTCAGACGAACCATCTTCACGTTTTTAATATCGTCCAGTTTGACTAATTGATCGGACAAACCGTTCGTGGATTTTTGGCTCGACCAGTAAAGCATGAACTTCTTGCCGGATTCATCGATATACCATCCAAGAAAAACGACCGAATGACCGAGTCCACCTTTCCATGAAATGTTCAGGAAGTCGCCCGGGCGCGCATCGATCGGCGCAATGACTTCCCCCATTTTCGTGTACTGAACCATTGAAAAATGCGTACCGAATCCGTCCGCATTCCAATGTCCCCAATTCTTGATGCCGTCTTCCCGCCTGCCGCCATTCGGTTCCTGCATGCGCATCGCTTCCCAATGAATTTCGTCCAATTGATTGCTTTTTCGCAATAAGATCAGATTCAGCGCCTCGATAAACACGGCATAACTGGAACCGGAGCAATAACTCGTCTTTCGCGGTGCGTCGATCAGCGGACGACCAAATAAAGCCAAATCGTAACCAATGGGCGATTCGGTCGGGATCGAATCCTTACCGACGAAATATCCGCCGCCGTCCAATGCGGTTGCCTGCACAATATCGATCGCCTTCAGAACGGATAGGTTATAACCGGAAACATATTTTCCAAACGTGTCGGTGTGTTTTATATGACGGGCACCGTTTTCCAGATCGGATTTTTTTAATAAAAACCACTTGCCATCCAATTGCGTCGCGAGATTTTTCTTTTCCAGATTGATACTATCGACCTGAGCAAAGCCAAGCACTCCAATGAGAAGAATTGTCGCAATTCGTTTCATTTCAACTCCATTCCGCTTCAACCGCTAAATAGTTAGTCTGTTCATTTATATTATACTCATCAAAAAAAAGCCTCCACCGACAACCAATACAAAGGCGCCGTAGATTTTAACGGCTTTATCTTCCATGCTTAAAAACCATTGAAAGGATTCTTTAACCCGTCCGGTGGAAATCATGTAAAAAACTCCGTCGATAAATAATGCGAGTCCGGCAACGAGCGCAAACCATGTCGCTTTCGTTTCATGGCGGAAAAAAAGCGTTCCAAGTCCCATGGCGATCTCGGCGATTCCCATCAGGTAAAACAGTTCTTTTTCGATCATTATGTTTAAAAGTTTTTTAAACAGCATAGGAAACAGAATAATGATGACGCCTGATATTAAAAGGAAGGCGCCAAGTAGAAGATAAAAAAGGATCATTTCAAATCACTCCCAAACGATACATTTTGTCGATCAACCGCCGGAGAAACGGATTTTTTCCCGCGATCGCGCCGTTCGGACAAACTTCCTGGCAGCAAAAACAGCGGATACACCGGCGATAGTTGTATTTCGGCGGGCGGCGGTGTTTTTTCGTTTTCCAAATCAACGCTTTCGGATCCATCGGACATTGGCGAGCGCACGCGCCGCATAATGTGCATTTCGTCCGATCGATCACCGGCCGCGTCGATATATAATTCTTCAATATCCGGTATTTCCAGGCTTGATTGAACCGCAATTCCGGCGTGCGCTGAACGATGAAATCCGGTCTGTAAAAATCGGTAATCGGATCGCCGACGATCGTGATGTTTTCTTCTTTCATATTGCCGAGGCCGAACTGTTGGCCGTAATAGTTCGTCAGCATCAGTTCCGGTGAAACGCCGATAATCCGGCAGGCAGTGGAATCGACCGCAACCGGGTCGGTCGAGACAATCAACAGATGGAGCGGAACCAGTGAACCGAAAGTCGGACCGTTGCCCTGCATCGCCTGAACGGCATCCATCACGACAAGACGCTGATTAATTAAACGATTCAAATCGACGAGCATTTTAGAGAAATCGGCGACTGTCGGAAGTTTGACGTGGAATTCCGGCTTTTGAAATCCAGGAACACAACCGAACAGATTCTTAACGGCGCCCGTCAATCGCGTCAGATGATGCGTTTTGAGTTTCGGTAAATTGACCAGACCGTCCGCCGATAGAACTCCAGTAGCGATGTTGAACTGTCTCCGTTGTTCTCCGCCATCCGAATAAACCGGACTTCCCGTCTCAAAATCAGCCGCAGGAATATTTAATTCCTCTGCGACAGCAGTCATTCCCGTAGCCTGTGAAATGTTTACAAATTTATCAGTCGGCGGTGAGTCGCCATAAGAAACGTTTATTCCGACAGAAATTAGTTTTTTAGCAACTGCGCGAAATACAGCCGGATGTGTCGTCACGCCGTCTTCCGGTTTGTGGCGGCTGAGCAGATTCGGCTTGAGAACGATAGATTCGCCCTTCACGAAAAATGCTGACATCCCACCAAGCAATTCGATTCCGCGTTCGACGGCTTTTTCGACTTCGACAGATTCGTAAGATTCGCATTTGATCAGCGCGACGAGCGATTTTTTCGGATGATTATTCGATTGATTTTTTTGCTGATTCTGTTCAGAAGATGTTTGCATTAGATTTCCGATTCTTCACGTTCGGGTTTAATACGGCGTTTTCCTTCGACGACGATTACGAATTCGCCCTTCGGAGACGTCGTGTTAAAGTGACGGATCAGTTCGGAAATCGGCGCTCGGCGATACTCTTCAAACACTTTCGTCAACTCACGACAGCAGGCGGCCGGACGGTCGCCCAGAAAATTGAGCAAATCTTCCAGTGTTTTAACAACCCGGAACGGACTTTCGAAGATGACAATCGTTCGCGGCTCGGTAGCGAGTTCTTCCAATCGTGTCTTCCTGCCTTTTTTTCTCGGCAAGAATCCTTCGAAACAAAAACGGTCCGTCGCGAGCCCGGAAGGAACCAGCGCTGTCAAAATCGACGAAGCGCCGGGAATCGGTACGACCGGAATGTCGTTAGCGATGGCTTTGGAAATGAGCCGATAACCGGGATCGCTCAATCCGGGCGTTCCGGCGTCGGAAATGAGCGCAATGTTTTCGCCGGCCAGCAGACGCGTCACCAATTCCGAACTGCGCGATTCCTCGACTTGTTCGTAGTAACTAATCTGTTTCGTCTGAATGCCGTATCGTTTCAGCAGGATTGACGAATGACGTGTATCTTCCGATGCGATCAATTGAACGTTCTTCAACGTTTCGACTGCCCTAAAGGTCATGTCTTCGAGATTCCCGATTGGCGTTGCGACAATGTATAAAGTTCCGATCATTTTCACAGCTCTAATTTATCATTCCTAAAAAACAAAGGACAGGTAAACTTCCTGTCCTTTGCCGATACTTCAGGTTTTCCTGACGTACCATACACCCAAAATAATCCACACTGCTTAAATCAAATGGATCAATCGATATCGAATTTGATTCCCTGAGCCAACGGGAGTTCCTTACCCCAATTGATCGTATTCGTCTGTCTTCTCATGTAGGCTTTCCATGCATCCGAACCGGATTCGCGCCCGCCGCCGGTTTCCTTTTCGCCACCGAAAGCGCCGCCGATCTCTGCGCCGGAAGTGCCGATATTGCAGTTCGCGATGCCGCAATCCGAACCGAGATGTGATAAGAACAACTCTTCGTAATGCAACGACTTTGTAAAGATCGCCGAACTCAATCCTTGTGGAACGTCGTTATGTTTTTGAATGGCATCTTCGATCGTATCGTATTCGATAATGTAAAGGATCGGCGCGAATGTTTCATTCTGAACGATCGGGAATTCGTTCTTTACCTCGATGATCGTCGGCTCAACGTAGAATCCATCTTTGAGTCCTTCAATATTTTTAATATTACCACCGTACAAAACCTTGCCGCCCGATTTCTTCGCCTCTTTGATCGCTTTCATCATCAAATCGACGGCTTCATCGTCAATCAGCGGTCCCATAAGCGTGCCGGATTCCAGCGGATTTCCAATTTTCACCTGTCCGTAAGCCTTCACGAGACGCGAAACGAACGCTTCCTTCACAGATTTCTGAATGATGATGCGGCGCGTTGAAGTGCAACGCTGTCCGGCTGTTCCCACCGCTCCGAATAATGTCGCGCGGATGGCCATGTCGATGTCGGCGTCTTCGGCGACGATAATCGCGTTGTTTCCGCCGAGTTCGAGAATCGTTCTGCCCAATCTTTTACCGACGACTTCACCGATGCGAATTCCCATTTCCGTACTGCCGGTCGCGCTGATAAGCGGAACCCGTTTATCGTTGATCAGCGCCTCACCGATTTCAGAGCCTTTACCAATAACCAGCGAGAAGATGCCTTTCAGATCGTATTTGTCGATCACCGGCTCGATGATGTGATGCACGGCGATGGCGGTCAGCGGCGTCTTGGAACTCGGTTTCCAGACACAGACGTCGCCGCAAATCGCCGCGATCAACGAATTCCACGACCAAACGGCAACCGGAAAGTTGAATGCCGAGATAATTCCGACGATTCCATACGGATGATATTGGTCGTACATGCGATGGCTGGGACGTTCGCTGTGCATCGTAAAACCGTAGAGCATTCGGCTTTGTCCGACGGCGAAATCGGCGATGTCGATCATTTCCTGCACTTCGCCCATGCCTTCAGCTTTGATCTTGCCCATTTCCAGCGAAACCAATTCGCCGAGCGGTTCTTTATAATTGCGGAGAATATCGCCGATCTCACGGACAATCTGACCGCGTTTCGGCGCCGGAAGCACACACCATTTTCTAAATGCCGTCTGCGCCTCATTTATTACGATTTCGTAATCATCTTTTGTCGCCTGAATGACTTTTGCGATCGGTTTTCCGTCGATCGGCGAATAACTGGTCAATTCTTTGCCATGGGTTTTGAGCCAGCCGCCGGAGTTACCGAGCGTCGCTCCGTAATTGATATCGTGAATTCCCAATTTGGTTAAAAAATCATACATGTGAAATGTCTCCTTTATTATTGATATATCTTGTTTATTCAATCATTGAAATCGTAAATGCCGACGATCGGCAAATGGTCTGACGCGACGGAACTTTGTTCGTTTTTAATCACGCCATAAGATTTGACCGAAAACCGTCCGTTGTAAAAAATATAATCAATCTTTTCTTCCGGTTCGTCGGCGGGAAATGACCACCCGCTTTTCGCCAGCGACATACCATAATCGGCAAAATAGTAGTTCAATTCAAAAATCTTACGGGATTTGGGTCGAAGATTGAAATCGCCCGCCAGAATTATCGGGTCTTCGATTCCCCATTCCAGAATGATGCTGAGTATTTCCTTTACCTGGGTGCCACTTTCCGTTGAATCCGTGCTAAGATGCGTCGTATAAACATGCACACGTCTGTCGCCAATATGAGTGATGATGTGCAGAAGGCCGCGCTGTTCGGAGTTGAGCCGGTTATAGAGCAATTTGTTCTCGGAAAATTCGATGGGAAATTTGGTAAGAATGGCGTTGCCGTAATATCCATCCTGCAATTCGATGTTTCTGGCATAAGTAAAGTTCATGCCGAGTTCCGCTGCGATCATCCGTGCTTGTTCGTCGCCATTCGTTCGCTTCGTCTTGTAATCGACTTCGTTCAGGCAAACGAAATGCGGTTCCTGTTCGTGAATAACAGAGACGATCCTCGAAATGTCATATTCACCATCCATCCCGACACCGTGATGCATGTTGTACGTCATCACGCGTATTTTTCCCGGCGCAAAAATGTTCTGGATCGTACTTCCCGGATCGGATTTGATAAAAAAGTAACCGATCACGATAAGCGCAACGATCAGGGAGAATCCAATTATTTTGCCATGATGTTTTCCGGATTCTTTAGCCATTCATTCTCCCGTTAAATTTTTCGGATCATTATTCGATTCGATCTGTCGAATTGTTCTCTAAACACGGCTTAAACCTAAGTTTCATTCGCTTACAAAGTCAAGAAAATCTTGTGAAAAACTTGCAATCATTTTAGTGACGAAAATCAACTCCATCCACATTTCCTGTTCCGCCGTTCAATCATCGATGTTGTCTTGTTAGGCATATAACCTTAAATTTCTAAGCAGGAATTGAAAAGGAGAACAACGTGAATCGAATCATCAAAATATCTAATTTACTTCTATTGCTCGGCTTCTTTTGTTCATCGTTTGCACAACGTAACAATCAGGAATTTCGGGCAACGTGGGTAATCACCTGGGAAATGATCAGCGGAAGCAACAGCGTCGATCAAAACAAGGCGCTGGCTCGCTCTATTCTCGACAATCATCAGGAAGGTAATTTCAACGCGGTACTCTGGCATGGCAGACAGAGCGGGACCGCCTATTATACATCTTCATACGAACCGTGGGGTTCTTATGCCGGCGGACAATATCCGGGTTTCGATCCATTGGCTTATGCTATCGAAGAAGCGCATAAACGCGGGATGGAACTGCATGTCTGGTTCAACTGTTTTGCCGCTGGCAGTTCTGCGGATGGCGCTCCGGCTAAAGAGCATCCGGAATGGATTTGCCGCGACCGCGATGGAAATCCGATGACTTCATCGATCGCACTTTCACCGGGCATGGAAGCCTGCCGGGATTACACTGTCAACGTTGCCATGGAAATCGTCAATAATTACGATATCGACGGCATTCATCTGGATTACATTCGCTGGAACGAATATTCAAATTCCAAACAATCTGAAAAGTTTTCAAAATTAGCCGAAGAAAATGGTTATCTCGACGGGATGATCACGCCGGAACAAGTCAAGGAACTCGAAGAAAACAAGAGCGGACGCTATCTTTACGATGTCGATCATCCATACAGTGCCGGCATTCCGACTGGATTCACGACCTGGGATGATTGGTGGCGTTGGTCGGTCACGGAATTCGTCAAATCGCTACACGATTCGATTCAGGCGGTCAAGCCGTGGGTACGCCTTTCGGTCGCCGCACTCGGGAAATACAATTGGTCTGATTGGCAGGGTTACGGCTCGGTCTATCAGGATGCGGCGCTCTGGTTCAACGAAGGCTACATCGACCAACTCACACCGATGAGTTATCACTGGACGACCGGCGATGGATTCAAAGGTATGCTGGATAACGGAACTTCCTCCTGGGGACCGTGGATTCGCAAAGGAATTACGGACGGCAGACTCTTTTCCGTCGGCCCCGGCTCCTATATACTGGATGAGCAAAAAATCTGGAATCGTCATCCGGAGATCGTCGACGCCTGCCGCGACATCACGTGGGTGGATGGTTTTCAGTTCTTTAGTTATGGAAGCTGGAACAGCTATCAATATTTCGACGAAGCGGGACAGACTTTTTTTAAGAGAAACACAAAGATCCGCGCTTCAGCCTTGATCGACAACATTCCGCCTGCCGTTCCCACGATTGCCGTTACCAAAATCGATTCACTCAACTACCAATTGACCGTTACACCTGCAAGTGTTAAAACAGATAACCAATGGTATGCGATTTATCGCTCGACCGATAATGTGCTCGATATGAAAACCGACGATATTATCGATATTCATTTCGGCGATTTGAATTCCTATTCATTCACCGATTCCTATTCCGGCAATCAGGATTACAACGCGAAATATTACTATGCCGCGACAGCACTTGACAGATTCTGGAACGAATCGGAAGTATCGTCTCTCGCCGAAAGTGATCCGCTTCCCTCCTTTGCACCGACGGTCATCAGTTCAACTCCGTCGGAAGGCGACACGATCCCGGTCAATAGCGACATCGTTTTCACTTTCTCCAAAACGATGGACGTCAATACACTTTCACAGGGTTTGGTGGTCGAACCGTCTGCAACGGTTGCATTGATCACCTGGTCAACTGACCTAAAGACAGCTACCATTCAATTCGATCCCGGTTTCGCTTTCGATACCGCTTACAAGATCACACTGACGTCAGATGTTAAAGATATCAATTCAAGAAGCATAGACGGAAACGGTGACGGTCTGGAAGGCGACTCGTTTACAGTTAATTTCCGGACGTTGGCAGTCGATCTGACCGGCCCTGTCGTTCAATTTCAATTTCCGACAATCGATGATGAGTACATGGACGTTGAAGATGTCATCACTATTGTTTTCGACGAACAGATTGATAAAGCAACAGTAATCGCCGACCAGATTTCTTTCTTATCCAACGGGAGAAACGTCATCGTCGATCCGATGCTGACAGTACATAACAACCGCTCAGTTCTCAATCTGCGGCCTTTTTCACGGATTCCTTCTGACAGTGACGTCCAAGTCTCATTCCTTAATACGGTGACTGACACGCTGGAAAATCCGATGGCGTCGCCGATCGATATCACATTCCATACTGCAAATTCATATTATACCGAGAAAAAAACGGTGGATGCTTTCACCGGCTCCGGTTTGTGGCAGGAACCCGAATTTAGCGGTTCGACTGCTGGTATTATCGGCTCTCTGTCAAATTTTGGTTACATCGCGACGAATTATGCACCCGGTTACGCTCTCGATGCCGCCAGTAAAAAATCCGCGTTCATCGAGTACGTCTGGGACGATTCAGCCGCCACGCATTTGCTCCGCGAACACATCAACGCCAGTCCGCCGACGGCCATCAGTATCGACACGACCTACACGATCCAATGCTACGTTTACGGCGACGGCAGCCAAAATCTGTTCAACTTCTCGCTATATGAAAAGACTTCGTCCGGAACGAATACTTCGGACATTATCGAAGTCGGCACATGGACGCCAATCGATTGGATCGGCTGGAAGTTAGTCGAGTGGGATTTGGGCGATGCAACACAGGTCGGTGATTTCATCAGTGCAAACCGTAATATGGACGGTCATCACTATAATCTCGACGGATTGCTTTTGAAAAAAGGCGAAATCGGTGCGTCCAAAGGCAAGATTTTCGTCGATGAACTCCGTCTCGTTAAAAAAACGACCGGCCCGGATCCGGAAAACCACGTTCCGGTTCTTCAGGCCATGAACGATACAACGGCCGTAGAGGGCAAGCAAATCAAAATTTATCCGATATATATTGACGAAGATGCGGCTGACGCCCACCGCATTACAGTTACATCGGACACTACCGGCGTGAAGACTTCCGTCATGGGACACACATCTGGATCGATCGTCTATTTAAGACCGCAAACAGGATTTGTCGGAACAGCTACGATCGTTGTCATCGTCAGGGACCTCGGCGTGGGGGAATTATCCGATACAACGAGTTTCTTCCTTTCTGTAACGCCGTTAGGAACCACACCAGAGAATCTCGTTCCCGCCAAATGGGAACTGTCGCAAAACTTTCCAAATCCGTTCAATCCGACGACAAAGATTCGGTTCAACATCCCCAAACACGAAATGATTCGCATTGAGATTTACGATATGCTTGGTCAGCAGGTCAGTGAAATCGCGAACCGTGAGTTCAGCGCGGGATTTTACGAAATCCTCTTCGACGGATCCTCGCTTCCTTCCGGACAGTATTTCTACCGATTAGTATCAGATGAAAAGATACTGACACGTAAAATGACCTTAATAAAATAATTGGTTCAGCCGCGAAAAGCGGCTCAGATATTCAAATCCTTCCGGAGGCAACCGCTTTCGGAAGGATTGTCGTTTTCACTGCTTAACCAATAAGACACAAAGGCACGAAGGAAGATTAAGATTAAGAAGAAAGCCGGACATAGATGGAGCAGAAAAACGTCTGAATCGCTGATTAATCAGATTACGCTGATTTCACTGATTAAAGAGAACAATGTCGAAGGAAAAAATCTGTGAAATCCTAAAATCAGCATAATCTGTGATTCTGATGGTGTTGAAATGAAACGTATGTAAGGTTGAAGCCAGTTTAGTCTTTCGTCCCGAAGTTTCAGGATCGGAAACTGGTTTATCCCCAATCTGCCTGATCAATTTATTCAACTCAATCCACCAATGAAACCACTGAACTTTAATCCTAATCGAGACGGTTCTTCCAAATTCGTCCTAAGCGTCAACTCGGTTGACGTACTCCATATCTACCTGACCCCAAAAACAGAAAGGTCGGCATAAAGCCGACCTTTCAAAATACACGAAGATGTCGTAAAAGATTATTTCACGTACATCATTCTCTTGGAGATGTTGACGCCATTGACGTCCAAACGATAGATGTACATGCCGGTCGCTAAACCGCTTGCATCTAATTTGTACGTATAATCGCCGGCTTCCATTCTCTCGCTGACCAATGTCTTGACTTCATGTCCCAACAGATCAAAAACCGTCAGTTTGACATTGCCGGATTTATTGATGCTGTATGGAATGACTGTCGTGGCATTGAACGGATTCGGATAGTTCTGATCGAGATTGTAACCCGTGACGAACTTTCCGGTTTCTTTCCAAACGCCGCCAAGTTTCTCAAACTTGTAAATGCCGTCAAAGTTTGTCTGCGGATTTGAGAAGAATGTCGCGTAGCAGATCTGTCCATTCGGGCTGAATCCCATACCGCGCGGGCTGGTGCCTGTTCCAGCGGCATTTTTACCGGTGAAATCAACGATGATGCTGTCAACGTAAGTTTTCGTTGTCAGATCATACGCATAAAAGCATCCGAGTTTTTTCGTCATATGTATAACAGTGTCTTCAACAGTCGCGTAAGACTGACCCATCCAGAGATAACCGGTGACCGGCTGAAATTCAAGCGATTCGACGGAGATATTCTTGATCGTGTCGGTGGAGGCATAAATACCATCCAGACCGTCGTCACTGTGGAATATCTCAACCGTGTTCGTGCTGTATCCGCACCAGAAAATGTCTTTGCCATCAGCGGAAACCGCCATAGCCCTTGAATAACCGGCTGCGGCAGCTACGACATCGCCGACATACGCCATATCGGCATCATAAACCTTGATTACCGATGGCGGAACGACCTGTCCGATGAACATGTTGTTGTCCGAGTCAAAACCGGGCGTAATGCTGGATGATCCAACAACAGTTGCCGGGTAGCACTGATTCATGCCTTCGCCGGTCAGATAGTTGATACGGCGTGCTTCATCAAAGTTAACGACAACGACATTGCCGGCGTGGTCGGCTCTCATGCCTCTTCCGCTCCAGAGCAGGGTGTCTTTGGCACCATCCGGATAGACCAATTTCTTGACCGGAGAAAATGGAGCCGGAGTTCCATCCGGGTTCCATACGTAAATGGCACGGGTGTTCAGAGTGTCAGTATCGCCGTCGTTGCCATCGTCACAGATGACGGTGTCAACGCTTGAATACGACATGTACCAGATTCTGCCGTCAGGCGTCACGGTCAGGCCATGACCGTCGCCTCTGTAGTGCACGCCGCCTGTTGTGTCAGGAAGCGGAACGCCCCCTGTCCATCCCGCGTACGAGAAAGACATCAGGAAGGCCACACAGAAAAGAACTGCTAACAACTTTTTCATTTTGTTCTCCTTGTTTTGGTTTTGTTAAACAACGTTGTTTTTTCCTACAACTTCTATATTGGGTCCATAGGAACCTTTAGAGATTACGTCCATAATACGGCGCGCCTGTGGTCGTCATTTCCAGTCTGAAAAGACGGTTTTTGACAACACCCGTAGCGGTCTGGGTTTCCGGATTGCGGACGACCCACAGGGACGTCCCGCTTTCGAATGAAAAATAAGTTGCCGGCGGATACAGGAGTTCGGGATAGAGCGATGATGTCGTTCCATCCGGCGCGATGACCGTGATGGCCGTTCCGCCCGCATAAGTAATCGTAGTAACACCGCCTACAGACGCAGAGGTATAGGTTTCTTTCATGCCCGCATAAATGTTCCCATTGATATCCAATGTCATGGAAAGAAGCGTCGGACCGCCAGTTCCGACGAATGTCGCCCAATCGAATACCTGTACGCGTGTTCCGAGCGTTCCTGCAGCATCGGTAATCGGACTTTTCCAGATGCCTTCCTTGGCGATCGTTACATCGGTTCCGGTGTATTTCCCGGCTACGTAGAGATAATCGTTATAAACTTTGGCGGCGACCAGATTAAAACCAATATATTCACTGCTGGCCGTTGCAACACCCGCACTCGTTACTGCAAACACGGCTCCCAACGTACCGGTTCCGACAGCATACATGACGTTTTGGTCGAAATCGAGATCGGCGGCTTTACCGGAACCGGGCAAACCGGCTGTGTTGAATGCCGCGGCTGCTCCGCCCGTTGCGGGAATCCGATAGATTGTTTTGTTATTGACACGGGTCAGAAACAGCGCTCCACCCCAACCGACTTTCATTCCGGGTACAATATTGAAGATGACGGAACCGAATTCGCTCTTTTCATTGTCCGGTGTAATTTTGTAGATAATATAGGCGCCTCCAGTATTCTTCTCTTCCGAGGCAATATAGACGTTGCCATCTTGATCGGAATCGATGGCGTGCAGTTTCTCCAAAGCGAATTTACCCCATTCGACATTGGCGCGTTTGAGTTTAAAATTGACGCCAGATGCCGGGAAAACCCCGTACATATAAGCACCCTGAACGGCTACGCGAATCTTAACGGAGTCCATCGCATTCACTGCTGCGTCCTTGATGATGACCGGAACCTGAACGACAAGCGTGGTCGAATCGGATAAATCTTCAAATATAGTGGCTTTACCGGAATTAAAGAAAACAAGGTTTTCTGCCATATTCGCAGAAAAATTATGCCCGTGAATCGTGACAATTCCAACACCGTCCAGCGTGCTGTCGGAAGGTGAAACCGAAGTGATAATCGGGTCAGGAAGGCCGGTTGCATCCGGATCCCAGAGACTGTCCGGGTAATCGTTATCACAAGCGCCGACCCAAAAGAGCGCCATGGCTGTGATTAGAATGGAAAGTAAAAAACCTCTTCTCATCTTCAATCTCCTTAGTGAAATATAAGTCGGTTTGTTATTAAATGTCAAATAATTGTTTATCTGTCCCATCTTTCATCCTCCTACAATGCAAATCGCAGAGTAAACATCTGAACGTTGTTAAAAACGCCAAAAGGAACATAAGCATAATCGACCGATGCACCGAATTTCGACAATCCGAATCCAAACGAAAAGTCCTGTTCGTCAGCGACCAGCATGTACCCGCCTCGGATGAAGAACGAATTCATCAGTTTGTACTCCATCCCGATGTTTACCTGTTCGGGATAGTCGCGTGGATGAAGCGCATCAATGGAAACTATCAGTGACTGTTTCTCGTCGACATATTTGCGTAATAAGTCAAAGATATCCATCGAGATGCCGATCTTAAATGTCAGCGGAAGTTCGAAGTTTTCGCGGATGAACTTGATCTCGCGTGAAAAATTGTTGATATTCATTCCAAAGGCCAGACTCTTGAATCCGGTTTTATAGATCGTTCCGAAATCGAAAGCAGTCGCAAATGCTAGATTCTGATGTGTTTTCAGACTGTCCCACGATTCGCCGGCGATATCGACACCTTTTCCTAATTGCTGACCGGCATATTTGAGGTGACCACCGATTGCGAATTTGTCAGATAAAATGCGGGCATATCCGATTCCAAGTGAAAAGGCACTTGGATTGAGAATTTCGGTATCGACATAACCCTTATCGTTTGGCCAAACCATTGTTCCCTGCACTTCTCCGTAGTCAACGGAAAGTGCCGACACTGCAAATACGCCATATCTGCCTTTAGCTGGGCTTACGGCGATCGCGTAGGAATTATATTTGATGTTATCGATCCAGTTATTTTGACTTATCATGATATCGATTGTGGAATTCATGCGTGCCATGCTTGCCGGATTAAAGAAAATCCCCCCGGCGCCGGTTTCAAGCGTCGTGACGGCATTAACCAATGCACTGCATCGCGCATCAGAGCCAATACTGAGAAATTTAAATCCCGTTTGTCCAAGCTTGGCGGGGGTGGAATAACCGGATGTAATAAGCAGGAAGCAAAGCGTCAGCGCAGAAAGTAAAATCGTCTTTTGCCTCATATTCATGATCCTTGGTTGTATTCTGTTTTTCTGGATTGCGGAATAGTTTTTCATCGGCTCACCTGACCACAATGATTTTACGGGTTGTATGTTCGCCTTTCTTGAAGAGCACTTCACCTGTCGCCAGATCTTTGCAATCCTCCGTGACCTCGATATATGCAATATAAATACCGCTAACGATAACCTGACGGGATGATGTAAGCGATTGCCACTTTTCATCGCCGGTCCCACTGTTGTGATGAATCGTTTCGATCAATTCACCGCTCTCTGTGAAAATCTTGATGTCGCATTTTCCCGGAATGTTGTAGAACATCAGTTTATCGTCTTCTTCAAGAAATTGCAGGTGTTGGGCTGAAACGATGAACGGATTCGGAACGACCCGGATGTCTTTCATCGATTTGCCCTGCGGGCGCTGTAAATAGGCCGGCTGATTCGTCTTAGTATAGAATCTGTTACTTTCCAGAATCCCTGTCGGATTCATGATGCCTGACTGATTGTTTGATCCATCATTATAGGCAGTTATGTAGTAATAATAGGAAAAGCCACGCACGGCGGTGAGGTCGGCGAATTCATGTACATTTTTCCCAACGTTGGCAATTATCTGATGCAATGTGTCCGGTTTTCCACAGGCGCGATAGATACGGTAGCCACCGAAATCCGGGTCTAATTCGTTCGGACTGGCTGCCCATGTCAAAAAAATGCGATCACCGCCGGATTCAACATTGAACATCGTAGGCGGTTGAGGCGGTTGAGTAATATTGAATCCGGAGTCATAGTTTCTTTTAGCGCGGCTGAATGTCAACAGAATTGAATCCATCCCTGTATAGACCCAGAGATTTTTGTACAAATCAGCTGTGCTACCGGAAACGGCGTCATACTTGGCTTGCATATCGTTTCCTAAGGGATCTTTGAACGTATAGGTCGTAGTTGGGTTACTTACACATTTTTTCCAATTTCGACCGATTTCGAAGCATTTCTCGCGGCTGAGACCGTTGACGGCTTCGACTTCGACAATGGTAACGCTCTCTCCGTGAGCAAGATCAAATGGACCAAATCCAACCCAGATATTAGTGCCGCCACCATCGCCATGTACGGTCCAGGGCGATTTAGTATCGGTCAGGCGTTTGACCGGATCGGAGTTTGTATTCTTCTCCCACATCCTGCCGGATTGATCGTCTGTGCCAATGATCGAGGTCGCCCCGGCTTTAGATCCTGTGTAGGGAATACCGCTGAGGTAATCCCAGCAGAGCATCATATTCGAGCGGTCGGAATCTTTCAAATCTCCGCAACCTGGATAGGTATCGCCAGCATGATAACCGAGAGTTGCTGGTTGATAAGGATTATCCGAATGATTCGTCGCACTTTGATCGACATGCAGAATACCGGTTCCAACAAAATGCGGCGACATCAGGCGACCATCGTAAAGTCTTAGCGGTGCGCCGACATTGTCCCACGTGACCGAAGCGGCGTCCGATTTGCCGAACCAACTGAAAGCGCAACGAATCCAGTCAACCGGGCCGTCGGCTTCTGTCAGGGGATAATTGACGTAGCTGGGATAATTTTCACCGCGGACGGTTACCCATGAGTATTTACCATAAGATTGCGCGTTATCTGTCCTTTCTGCTCCCTCACGACCACACTGATAGCGAGTACTGCCACCGACACGAAGAGATTTTAATGTATCTGTCAGAACAACAACAGAATCTGCCGTAACAAAACCTGTGTTGGTGTAAGTGTATTCCTTTATCATGTAGTTGTCATGGTATCCCTGACTAAAAACATAAGCAGTCAATGTCATCGTCAAACCAATACATGTATTGACCTGATTGACAATAATGCGGTCTGGAATTTGAGATGGATTTAATTCATCGACATCGGCGGCGTACGGTGCGGAAATATTCACGCCATCCACGTAAACGATGGGCGCTTCAAATTTTGCGGTTTGTTTCAATTTGACGGGAAACAAAGAAAGATTCACATATCCAAGTGATATGCCGGATGTCCATGTATCCCAATGAACACCTTTGGTATCGGTAAAATCCTTGACAGAGAAGAAATGGCGGTCGATGACTGCATTCTCCTGTCGCATATAGTCGGCAGGCCAGCGGAGTCCTTCGTAGTAAGTGTTGTTCCATGCGCGGGTCGCACCGTAAGCCGTAATATGGCTCTGGAAAGATCCGACACGGAAATATCTTCTTTCATTTTCACCGACTTGCGCCAGACCGACGCCGAAAGAAAGGAACATCAGGAAGATTGCAATCGATGGAAACTGTCTATTAAAATTGATCATAAGTATATCACCATTATTTTTAGAAAATGAACTTTATACCGAACTTGATTTCGCGTGGATACAGAAAAGAAAACGATGTATTATTCGGCATGTTGATGTATGATTTCGTATCGAGACGTTTCTCATTATCTTTTTTAATCTGATCGTTTTGCTCATCAATCAGTGGATCGTCGGTCGGATTTGAGATGAGCGAAACCATCGGATCGTAATCTACGCCTTCATCGCGATATTCGCCGAGCCGATCATGACCATGTTCGATTCCTTCTTCCCATGAAAAATGCAGGGATTCCAAATAGTCGTTATAGTCGCGACTGCTAATGAAACCGGTATAACTCAGGAATTTTGTATCCAGCAGATTGGTAACGTCAACATAGGCTTGTAATTGGTACCTTTTGAAATTGAGCGATTTTGTAACACGTAAATTAAGGTTGTAAGTGTTTTTCCACTGAACATTATTACTGAGACCGGGAACGCTTTTAGGATTATAGGTCGAATAACTTCCCTGATTCCATGTCGCCAGAATATTGCAGTTCCATCCGCCAAGCGGATTGATTTTGCCAAAACTCGGACCGAAATCCATTGGCGAATGTAAATCCAGATTGATTCTTGCATAAGGCGTTGGCGCGGGCTTTTCCTGATAAGGATTCTGACTCAAATAATCCCGCTGTCTCGATGGGTCTTCGTCGTATCGTGTAAGGCCAAAATATCCGGTTGAAGTGATCATATATGTATAATTCACGAAACCGGTAAACCATCTGCCGGTACGTTTGTCGAGGGTTATCTCTAAACCGCGTATGTCCGCATAATTGTTATTCGCGGCTTTGGAGTACTGAACGGATAGATTTATGTTTTGATAATAAATCCAGTCTGTCTGATTCGTAATGTCTTTGTAATAGGCCGCGATATTAAGCAGAACCTGATTAAACAGGTTATGAGAATAACCCAGCTCATATGCAACTGTTTTTTCGGGTTCCAGATTCGGATTTCCGATCGACGTGACAAGTCCGTTATACTCGCGCTGGAGCCTGAAACGCAGAGTTGAATTCGGTTCGGAACGGAAATGGCCATAGTTAAAATACAGTTTGGAGTTCTGCGTAATCGGGTGCGAAATGCCGAGTCTCGGACTGATCGAAAATTGCGCTTTGGCTGGTTCTGTCTCGACGGAATCTTCGATTTCCAGACCTGTGCCGACTTTATAGTACTGATCGTACGAACTCATTTTATATATGTCGGTGTTCGCATCTGAGTAATCGAATCTCAGGCCGATATTAGCGATGAAGCCTTCAAATTCCATTTTATCCTGAATGTAAGCGCCAAGACGGTACGGAAAAACCTCATAGATCTGTTGGCGTTCCCAGGTCGGCATTACTCCGGAATTGTAGGTATAACTTTTAATGTCATAGTCATTAAAAGCGAAACTAAGTCCTGTTTTGATCTGGTTGCTACTATTGATCTGACTGGTGAAATCGAACTGTCCACTTTTGGTCGTATTTCTACTTTTATCGCGTCCAAGGTTCATCCAGCCGCCGGTGCGCATACCATCAACCGAGCCAGTACCGTACGGCCAGTAACCATACGGTTCATCATCGACATAATAATCATCCAGAATTTTGTGAGTCTTTGATGTATCGCGAAGAGACATCTGATAAGTATTGTACCGGTTGAAACTCCATTGAATACTGGCTTCATAAAATGTCTTGGAAGAAAGGACGTGGTTTATTTTGGCTCCGATAAGGTGATGATAAATGTTGGTCGGACTGTAGTAAGCGGGCACATATAACACTTCTCGCGTCGCGGTAGCCAGACTCGCAATCGTATAGTCTGATCTTAACACTGTACCGGTCGGTGTTGTCGTCCAGTTATACTGGGAAACAGATTGTGTTAGCGTATACATTCCGTTGAGAGTCAACGTCATTTTAGGTGATAGATCGGACGTCAATTTCAACCGCGTGGCTGTCTCGTGATAATCGGGACGAGTCATCGGAACGATGAACATTTCAGATAAATCGTGATAAGTCAGGTAAAACCGTAGATCGCCAAGCATTTGACTGACTAACGGCATAGGTCCGCCCAACCCTAAGTCGGCAACGTAATCAGGATCTTCAATATCTCCCTGTCGACGATGTTCCCATTCGTAAAGTCGTCTGGCTCCATCGGCGGTTAGATCGTTCGTAGGATCAGAATCTGCCAACGTGGCCTGCGCAACCGAATTCCATCCCTGAAAAGTCGGATATTGATTGCGCGTGATGTCGTCCCACGTCCCGTTTGCCGTTCCAACGTAACACACTGCCGGGTCGTAAAAAGGTCGGTTATAATAGGAATATTTATCATAGGGCGAAATACCGTAATGTTTGGGCGATGCGGGTTGATAAACGAAGTTGATCGATCCGTTGTATTTATCTTTTCTCCCGTCGTCCGTAATGATGTTGACGACGCCCGATCGGATATTGCCATATTCCGCATTGAATCCACCGGTTTGAACCTGAACCTCTTTAACGGATGCAAGGTTGATAACAGTCACCGGCGAATTGGAGCGTTCGTCAACCATTGTAAATCCATCAACGATGAATGCTGTTTGGTTAGCGCTACTGCCACGAATCTGCATCCCCTGAACGCCCGCCTGTAACCCAATGACTTGTGTGACTTCCAGAACAGGCATTGTTGAAATACTCTTTGCCTCAACGTTTAGTTGACTGTGCGATACTTCTTTGACAAAAACCGGCCTTTTTGCAATAACCACGACTTCCGACATATCGAGTACTTCTGTTGACATGTTTACATCTATCGTGGTCGTCAGGTTCATCGTGACAACGACTTCTTTGATCAGAACCGGTTTGTAACCGATCATCGTGACTTTGACCGTGTATGAGCCGGGGGCGACGTTCAAAATAGCATAGTAGCCGTTCTCGTCGGCGGCTGTGCCGATCGTTGTTCCCTCAAAGATGATGTTAGCGCCGGGAAGCACGACTTTAGTATCCGTGTCCCGAACGATGCCGGAAATTTTACCGGTAATGCCAGCGCTGGCAGTCGTTGCCAGAATTAGGACAGTCAATGTAACATAAAGACATATTTTATATGTTAGGCGCATTTGTTTCTCCATCGATTCATCTGACTCCTTTACAGCGAGAATCGCAGGGTGAAGTTTTGGGTATCTTTAAATACTCCCCAAGTCGAATAGGAGTAATCAACTCCGACACCTACAAGTTTCAATCCGAATCCAAAGTTCGATGCGCGATCGTCCCGATTCGACATAAAACCATATCGGACAAACAGCATGTTTCTCATGTTGTACTCAAATCCCAGATTGATATATTCCGGAAAATCGCGGGGGTGGACCGCGTCCACCGATGCGATCAGCGAATGGCTCTTCGCCATAGATGGCATCAGATCAACTAAATTCATCGAAATTCCCATGCTGAATGTCAACGGAAGTTGAAAGCCTTCTGTTTCATACTTGATCTCGTTTGAGAAATTTCGGATCGACATACCAAATGCCAAACTCTTTAATCCGGTCTTGAAATGCGTCCCAAAATCAAACGCAAAGGCGTTGGCTATATATTTCCGGACACCAAGAGAGTCCTCGATCTCGACGATGCTTTCCCCGAGTTGCTGACCGGTATATTTAATTTGACCGCCAATCGCAAAAAGTGATGAGAGGGCTTTGGCGTATCCGAAACCGACCATAAATGCGGAAGGACTAAAAATCTCAGTGTCCATATATCCATGGTCGTTTCCCCATACCATCGTCCCCTGTAAATTCCCATAATCCACCATCAGCGCACTGATTCCGAAAACGCCAATTCTTCCCTGAAGCGGTTTATAGGCTGCGCTGAATGAATTATACTTAATGTCCGCTATCCAATTCACCTGCCCCAACGAAGCATCCACTCTGTACGGCATAAGCGCCAGACAGGCTGGATTAAAAAACAATGAGCCGGATCCCATGCTCACTGTTGTCATGGCGCCTGCCATTCCGGTTGCCCGTGCATCCGTTTCAACGCTGAGGAACTGGAAACCGGTTTGGGCCAGTTTCTTGTATTCAGCGTATGAGACGGTCGAATAGCAGAGGACTGTTGCCATCAGGATAATCTTGAATAAATTTCGTTTCATATCATTCCTCCGACAGATTCGGTTACCGGGTTAATCTTCTTTAAGCACGACGATGTTGAACGTCCTGGAAATCGTCTGATCGGTCGTGGTCAAATGGAGAAGGTATGTGCCTTCTTCCAATTCATACGCATATCGTGTCTTGACAACTGGAACCGGTTTGTTGTCGCTGATTGTAAAATAGTTCGCTGTGAGTTCCAATGGAACTGATTCATCAGCGTCTTCTTCAATACCACTGATTCCGGTTAGCGTAACTTTCGCATATTCATTGAGATAAATATAATAGTCGCCATCCTCCGCAACATCCAAAACGTAATATGAATCGTATAACGTCGTTGGCGTGATAAACCGATAAATCACTGTGTCTGGAACGATTGTGGCATTTTTCAGAACCAGCGAATCAAGGATTGTTGACGATTCGTTATCATCCAATTTCATTTTTATGGCACCAAGCGTCAGAAAATAGCAGGAATCAATCGGTGTTACTGTCGTGTCTGCGCCTTCAACCATCGTAGCGGCCGTTTGAACGGTTGTTGTTGAGGTCTTGAAGACGGTTTTCGCCATATTGTCAATGTCAGAGATTTTGTAAGTTTCTTTCTTAAAATCATCACATGATGTAAGAGCGAATGCAAGGAAACATACGCTCAAAATCAAACATTTTGTCAGATACTTTTTATTCATTTTATATCTCCTTATGATATTCACTCAGTTACCGAATAACAACAAATTTCTGATAGGAAACTTTCCCATCGGGTGTTTCAAACGTGGCAATATAGACGCCGCTGACAACAATCTGACGAGATGAAGTAATTAAATCCCACCGATTGTCACCACTACCATAGTGATTTATCGTGTAAATTAAGTCGCCGCGTTCGGTGAATATCCGGATTTTGCATTCAACCGGTAGATTCAAAAACATGATTTTGTTGTACTCGCCGCTGTATTGCAAATTCCGGTTGCGAATATTGTACGGATTCGGCACGATGCGAATTTCAGACATGTCCTCTGCTGGTGGTTTACGTAAAAATGCCGCTTTGTTCGTCCGGGTATAGAACGGACTGCTGTATAGCGGATAGCCGGCAGAAACCGTATTCGTCGAACCGTTGTCATACGAAACGATGTAATAATAATAACTCTGACCTCTTACCGCCGTAAAATCAGAAAATTCAGCGGCCAGGTTTCCATCGCTCTTATTAAGATCGGCAATCAGATAGTAGGTCGAATCTTCTTTGCCTAGCGCCCGAAAAACTTTGTATCCTTCGAATCGGGGATGCGTCTCGGCGTTGCTCGTCCATTTTAGAAAAATACGGTTACCCTGCGACATCACTTCAAACGCGGAAGGTGGGTCCGGAGGCGTTTGGTCACCTAAGGATAGTCCGTCTTTGTACAAATTAATCGCACGTTTATATGTCTTAATGATGGAATCTTCAGCGGTATATACCCAACCGTTTTTATAATTGTCAGCGTCTGTTTTGGAACTAATCGTTTTTGTCGTTCCATCCGCTAACGTTGCGCTGACTGTTTTTCCATCCTTGACAACGCTATACCAATTTCTTCCAATCGAAAGATTCTTATCGTGGCTGATTCCGGCGATGCCCTCCGCCAGCACGATATGAATACTATCTCCCGGCGCTAATGTATAAGGTCCAAACGCGATGGCTTGTGAGAATCCACCGCCGCCGACACCGCCCGTCTTATCAGCGTATCCAACGCCAACTTCCTCGGCTTGGGTTTTCAGTGGATGGCCTGAACTCATCCAGCCTTCATATTCTTCTTTCATCCTATCTTCATCCCACTGCGTGTTGGTAGTCGTGGCTTTATCGTTGGACTCGATCTTCCATGTCATTGCGGGTTGGAAAAGATCATCAGTAGGATCGGTAGCCGATTTATCCGCATGTATCGTCGCCACGCCAATAAATTGAGATGCGCCCATTCTACCATCTGCTTTGTATCCTTGATAATTCGGAGAACCAATATTGTCATAGGATACTTCCGAATGTCTTCCGCCCCATGAATAGAACGCTCGAACCACGTTCCCATCATCGTCTAACCAATCGCCCCCCATTGTGGTCACGTCAGTAAAGAGTTTTCCTGTAAAAGTGGGATTATTCGGATCAGTTCCAATCACGTGATTCATTGTATGGATACCCCATCGCATACTACGCGGCGTTCCCCATCCCGGATCGCCAACATAATCGATAACAGATCCTTCAACATTGCCTTCTTTGGCGACCGCGTTTCTATACTGCCAATGAAAATAAACCCCATCCAACGTATTTGAGTGAGTGGCAACGGCGCCATTCGCATCGGCTTTACTGCAGATGCCGGTGTTTTTAAAAGTAAAATCGTAGATGAAGTAATTATCGTTGTATTGCTGGCTGAATGCGTAAATCTTCCGGGTAAAGGTGATTCCGATCTCGGTATTGACAACGTTGTACAACATACGGTCGGCTCCCATGGATGGATCAATTTCATCCACGATGTCGTCGTAAACCAATGGAGTTGCCGGTTCGCCATCTACAAACACGTCCGAGTGAGCGATTCTGCCAACTAATTTGAAAGTGACCGGCATGAATTCATTCACTTCGATTTCCGGACGGGGACGTGGTCCGCAATGGACGACTTTATGTGTATAGACTTTATTATTGGCGACAACATCGGTGAAGTTTGTTAATCCGATCCACATGCCTCTTGCCGCCTGACAATCCTGAATTGCATAAAATGCAGGCCAACGCATGCCTGCCTGCTGTTCCAGAATGAAGGCTTCTTCGGGTTCGCTTCCGTAAGATTGAAAGAAGTTGTGAATATTACTAACTTTAATCCACTTCGCCTCTGCGCCAAAAGTCGGATTGACCCATAAGGTCAGAAAAACCAGACCGACGCAGAAGATTGCGGAAATGATATGAAGTTCGTTTGTCGTTTTTCTCATAGTCATTCCTTTTGTATCAAATTTGTACATTACTATAATTCATAGGAAATGCGTACGCCGAAGAAAACGTCTCTGGGATTGAAGAACATGAACGACTCGTTACAGGGATTGAAAATATATGCTTTGTCATCTTTGATCTTCTTAATTCGGCTCGCAGAGACTTCCTGCCATACACCGCCTTCGCTGAAGGCTTTATCCAACTGGAAATATTTACCCTGATCTTCTACATAATAGATAACCAGTGGATCAGCATTATTAAAATTCGTCGTTGTATAGATGTAATCCATTTCCTGATATTTTACGTTCGATGGACGGTAATCGCCCAATTTATCGTCTCCGGACAGATGTTTATCACCCAATTCATTATAGACTTTCTTCGGGAATTGGAGCGACTCGGTATATTTATTGTAAATGGCTGGCGTCAGATTAATATCACCAAGCGACGTCAATGAAAGTCTCTTGAGATTCAGCACATTAAACACCTCAGTCAACACCGTCACATCCAACGGACCAAAGTCAAAAGTCTTGGCAATTTTCATATCGACGTTTTCTGAATCTCTCCATCGGATGTTATAAGTCACACCGATGACGCTTCCGTATGTTACGTAGGAACCAGCTATCCAACTGCCGGTAAAAGTCATATCCCAGCCGCCAAGAATATGTTGTTTAGCGATGGCAGGTCCAAACTTCAACGGTGTATGGAACGAAAGATTGAATTTTGCCTGCGGTTGCGGAATCGGTTTATATTGAGTCTGAGTCGATACATTCAATTCATATTGTTTTTGTAAAGATGGATTCTCATATCGCTGAGCGATGCCAAAACTGCCTGACGTATAGACCGCGTAGGTATAGTTTAAAAATCCTGTCATCCAACTTCCGACGCGTTTCCGTAATTCGATTTCCAACCCGCGAACATCTTGATAAAAGATGTTGGCATACTGATCGTAATCTACTGTATTGTCGGCGCTTTTATAGGCAATGGAACTTGCTTGATCGGATTTATCCTTATAATAAGCCGCGGCATGAAACAGATACTGATCGAATAATGCATGATCGTAACCTAACTCGTATTCGATTGTTTTTTCCATCGGTAATTCCGGATTTCCGAATGAGGAAACCTGACCACCAGTAATTCTTGTCACGCCGAAAAGTTGCCCAGGCGAAAATCTCTGCCGCATGTGTCCATAATTGAAATAGAGCTTCGAATTAACTGTAATCGGGTGAGAAATTCCCAGACGTGGCAGGAATGTCAACAAACTTTCGGCTTTTTTGAGTTTGTAATCGCCGGTAGCATATTTCGAGGTGAATAAAACTCTGTCATAGGCAGAAACATCATACCACTCGCAATTCGGATTGAAATATTCTACACGCAAACCGAGCGTTGCATTCCAACCTTCATATTCGAGTTTATCCATTCCGTAAATCCCAATTTGATAAGGATCTCTCTCCCATTTCGTCCACGGTCTACCAGTAGGCAAATCAGGATTGATACCGCCATAATTCATTTTGTAATTATAGAAATCAATTTGGAAACCGGTTTTCAATTGATGATTTGTAGTAATTTGAGACGTTAAATCCCACCTTGCTTTGATTCTTGAGGTTTTAGTGGAATCGCGCGCGTTGCTCTTGGCGCCCATCATAAATCCGTCGATACTTTTCGAGGCCAGAAGCGTTTCAAATCCCCAGGGCGCTTCATCTACTAAATAAACGCCGTCGCCAGGAATAATGTCGTAAACTTTCGTGCGGTCGCGTTTTTCTGCCGGATAAGTATCGTACTTTGTCGAAGCCACTTCCACGATCCCATCATAAAAGGTCTTTTGTGACATCAAGTGCGTAATTTTCAATGAATAAGTACGGTTGGAAATATCTGTACTGCAAAAATAGTTCGGGTAGAATATCTTTTCCCTCTGCTGAGAGGAAGAGCCAAACGGATAAGTCTGACTGATAAAATCCCACATTCCGGCTTCATAGAACGTCGGGCCACCGACCTCGCTATCTGAAGTGGCGCGGCTTTCTTTGGTAAAATAGTTGAATTGCAGTTTGATTTTTTTGTTGACGTCCGAAGTTAGTTTCAAGATCCCGGAATAGTCCGTGAAGGCATCGCGCGTCAATGGAACGAGGTACATATCGCGGTCTGTCTTAAATGACGCATAAAATCTCAAATTTCCTAGCATTTTACTGACAAAAGGTACGGGTCCGCCAAAACCGGCGTCGATGTTATAGTCGCCTTTTTTAATATCACCCTGACGACGATGTTCCCACTCGAACAACCGTTTCGCAGCAGTTGGTGTCAGGTCATTGGTCGGATCATTATCTGCTAATAGGTCTTGTGCTTTCTTATTCCAGCCGCCGGGAAATGACGGATATGACGCTTGTGTGTAGCTATCCCACGAGCCGTTGTTCGTTCCCGTCCAGCATACATCTTCATCCAACCATGGACGCACGTAGTAGGAGTTTGGATCGTACACAGAGAGACCAAAATGTTTCGATGCCGGAGGACTGTAGCGAGTGGTTAGGTTGAAAGTATATTTATCTGCCGAACCTTCGCGGGTAACAACGTTGATGACACCAGCCTGCAGGTCGCTGTACTCCGCGCTGAAGCCTCCGGAAGTGATCATGATTTCCTGAACCGAACTGAGTGGAATGCCCGAAATCGGTTTGCCGGTACGATCGTCTTTAAGGGAGATGCCATCAACCATCATCGCCAATTCATCGGCATCGCCTTTTCGTACACTTAATCCTTCCACGCCCGCCTGCATACCGATGACGCCGCTGACACTCGTTACTGGCAGATCGTCGATCTGTTCCTTGGAGATATTCATCTGGCTGGATGCCACATCACGCTGGACTACTTTTCTTTCCGCAACAACGACGACCTCTTCACCGACTAACGATTCGACTTTCAATTCGACGTTCAAGGGTGTCGTCAGATCGATATTGACGCGGACATCGGTTAATGTCAGTGGCGCATAACCGATCATCATTACTTTAACCCGATATGTGCCCGGAGCAATATTTAAAATGACGAAATTCCCGCTCATATCGGATGCGGCGCCTAAACTGGTGCCTTCAATAATCACATTCACGCCCCCTAACGGTTGGCCGGATTGTGCATCGGTGGTCTGACCGGAAATCTTTCCGGTTGTGCCGGCAAACAGTACCGTCGCCAGAATTAAAGATAAGATGATTGCAAAGGTAAACGTTCTTTTCATTTCCATCTCCCTTTTAAAAAAGACTGTAAAAATTTTAAAAAGCGATTATTAATTAATAGAAAAATAACGCAGACAGATTGTTCTTCGTTATTCGGAAATATTTTCTATAGTAATGACTCGTCTGTATTGGAAAGAAAAAAAGGTGACTTTGAATGTTTACATCTTTCATGATTTTGAAATCAATCGTATCAACTTACTGTTGCTCACTGCTCCTTAAAATTTCAAATTCAGATATCCCATACCGTTGTCCTCGGAAGACCGACTCTCGCCCTGTAAATGACCTCAGTCCCGAACTGACGATGCTTTTCAAAGTACTGTGGCAATTTATGCTGTTCCTTAAAATATGTCAAGATTTATCTATTGGTTTTTTTCTTTTAATTTTTTACCGTTTCCTACATTGGTTGTACCCGATACAAAATATCTTTATATCAAATCGCTCGCTAAAGATTCTAATAATTGAGATAATATTGATTTTTATTCGAATTTGTTAACTGGTTGGGAACTTCATGAGAACTAAAAACGATCCGGATTGTTACAATTTTTTGTGGCGGAACGACAATATCGAACCGGTTTGGATTCTCAATTTGAATATTTGCCATTACCTGTTCTTTTAAATTTACCTGACTGACTGAACGCAATGGCAGGTATGTAACTATCTTTCCGTGGACATGAGTGTCTGTCGGATTAATGAGCCTAAGTGCGATACCTTCCTTATTTTCACTTTTTTTCAAAGCAACAAAAACTAGATCCGAAGGTTCGATAGAAAGGAAATGGTACTTCGTTGGTAAAGTGCCAAACGATTCTTCTGTCTGATGACAACTCAACGGGACATGATAGCACATGCTTTCCCGGACATACTGACCGTTTTCAAGATTCCCAAGATGAGGGAAAAATGCAAACTTGATCTTCAGCCCTCGCTCCACCGTCAGGTCATCGTTCTTCAGCCGTTTGCCAACAGACTCGTCATAATCTGTCACGAGCGGAATAGATAGAATTGGTTTATTGATCGAAGAAATTTTATATCGGTTCAGTCCATTCAAAAAGATTGAAAATCCGCCTTCTTCATTACATAGTCCAACGAGACTGACCATCGGAAAAGAACGGTCGTAATAATTTTCATCTCCGGCATTAAAATTTGAGCGGAGTTTCCGGGATTCGAATGCAAATCGGCTGTTATTGAAAACCGTTTGAACCGGAAAATTTGTCGGAAAACAAATCTGAATATCGCCACCTATCGGAAAAGTCTGAAAATTGATTTCATAATGAAGGAATCGCGAATCTTGATGAAGCATGATTGTGTTTGAAAACTTGATCGGTGTTCCGCTAAAAGCATCCGTTCCTGGTTTCCATTCATAATCAATCCGAAATGCGGCAGACAGAGAACAATTGTATAACTGTCGTATCACCGGACGAAGTTGCTCCGTCGTAATCTTTGTATGTGTACTCTCAACAGACTGGTTTTTTTGATTCAAAATATATTGAAAATAGCCGACATTTTCGTAACTGAAGGCAGTTTCTTTTGAAAAAACCGTCACGGTTCCATTTGGGTTGATTTCAACACGCATGAAATCATTTTCAAGTGTGTTCTTTTCGCAACTGATCGGCGTTTGATGAAGCGTTTTGGGATACAACACCGGCTGAATGGAAAGGATTTTAAAACCCATTGCCGGTAAGTTTTTTACATCGATAATACATTTATATTTGCGCGTGAGGTCACGTTTGCCATCCGGTCCGGTTATGGAATTTTCTTTCTTCTCAATTACATAACACGGAACCGATCTGCCGGATAGTTCATTGATTTCAATGGCTTTTTTATCGTTAATCGCCGGAATTTCAAAACTGACCTCAATGATTTCAGACCGGGGAAACGCTAATGTATTAACGATGGCAATTAAAAATTCATCTTCCGTTTTCTTACGAATCTCAGTGCGGCTGAGAACAGAATGAATGGCAAGTTCATAAGTACTTTTAGCCAGACGAACCGCCTGTTCATATTCAGAATTGATGTCATTTATTTTTTCAATATCGTTCGATAATACGTTCTGAGACATGTTTTGAAATTCAATAAGTCTACACCATGCCGATTCCATATCGACATCAACAGGCGGTGCATTCAATTGCTTTCCGATCTCAATCCACGGCTCGATATAAAATAAGATTAATTGCTCGAGTTGAAAATTCTGATTCATCATGCGAACTTTTTCGGGATAGTTGTGACCGGAGTGTGGATGGAAGCTCGCCTCATCTAACAATTCATGTCGCTTGACTGGTAATTTTTCCAACTTCATGGACTCTTTAATTGCCCATGGATACTTGTTAAGTTTGGTCTGGATTTTTTTATCGGATACGCTTTCGATGAGAATCCGAATGTTTTTCTTCATTTCTTCTATTTCCAAACCTGCGTCGTCGAGTTCTATCAGGGTTAATCCGGGTATCTTGGAATCGGCGATATTATTCGCAAGGCCAGAATCCTCAGATGAATTACATAAATAATCAGAAATGAATTGCGTGAACTGATTGGATTTTATCAGCCGATAACGGCTTGCCAGTAATTTTATGCCATCCATTCCTTCCCAGATGAATTCATTAGATGAAATCGATGGAACAATCACACTCTCTGGAACCAAAACCGCGTCGATGTTGAATCCAGAATAAACCTGTGGAAGTTGTGAATTCAGCCCACTCGTTAATGGACTTATACCGATTTTTAAAGTCTCACCATATTTTTGTCCGACTTTTTCTCCGATGAGTAGATTCCGTATGACAGTCTCGCCGTTCGACAGGCAGGAACACGGATAAATATACCAAGGACCAAATGTCAATCGGCCGGAAGCAAGCATTTGTGCGAATTCGCGACTCTCTTCGGGAAATTTTGTCAGATAATCATCCAACCATTTGACCTGAAAATCGAGTACGATAGAGAAATTTTCCGGAACAGATCGGAATATATCCAGCATCGAAGAAAGAGCATCGGATCGTGTCGTTTTCTCATCAGAAATTGACAATTTTGAAAAGGGATAAACAAATACGACAAATATATTCTGCATCTTTTCTTTCACATCACGCCCGATTTCTATTCAGAAATACTGTACATCCAATCCAACACACTCTGGCAAATAATATACAAAACTGCCTGTTCATTTACCAATATCCTAAAAAATCAGCAATTCCTGTTTTTAAACAGAAAGAAAAATCAGATTTATAAGTTATCGCGTAGTTTGGACCATTCGTGAAAAATCACTCCTGGAAATACATTTTCACGTGCCCATGATATATATTTATCGAGTTCTTTTCGTGTGGAAGCTTCGAAACAAGGTAAGATTTTTCTGATCTTCATATCAAGTCGATACTGATCTAGCAAATCCTCGACCCACATCAGGTTTTTCTTTTTTTGTTTATGGTGTAGATATGGAGAGACAAAACAACCTTCGTCTGTAATTGCCAGCGGCAATTGTCCCGTCGTAAAAGGCAGGTCGATCAGCGTCAATGGTGGCAGAGAAATGATCAGTTTCGAGTTTTTCCCGAGTGTCAGTTTGGCATCGATGATTGCATTAAAAATAGTGGTCGATCGCCATTGGAGCCATTCGGGCATCATCTCGATGATTTGCTGAGGCGAAGTGATGATTTCTCCAACAACCGATGAAAATTCAGTTACGCAAAACGGACAATAGCAAAAAGGCGGAACTCTATTTTGAACGTCTAATTCTTCCTTCTCCCAAAAAAACGGAAAGCGAAGGTATTCCAGATAAAAGTAATCCGGTGCTGAGATTCGCGCCATTTTGTCGATTAACCGGTAAAAATATTCCAAACCTATCGGATTGTTGGGGCAAATTGGATGATACCAGTCGTCGGGAACATATGCGGCTCCCGAAAAACCGACCGGCGGCGAAAAGGAATCCTGTTTCCAAAGCGACGGGCTATGAAAACATACTAGAATGACGCCCGTCTTCAAACCTTTTTCGCACGCCAAATCTATCATTCTGGAAATTGGTAGAAAATCCGATCGCCAGTTAGCAGAATCCGGCAAAGACATGGATTTCGTGGATGAAATGAAAACACCATCGAATCCGGCATCTTTGATCCGGCTCAGATTTTCGGAAAATTTAATCCGATTGTATTCGTTTACGATATATTTGACAAAGGTCGACATTCATTCTCCTGTCCGGCCTTCCGACAACAAGATCATTGGAAATCAATCTTGATTATTGATTGTCTCCGATAAAAACTCTGGTGTATCAAAAATCTTTAGGAGGGCCGAGTTTTTGTCGGAGCGAGAGGATTTGAACCTCCGACCCCCTGAACCCCATTCAGGTGCGCTAGCCAGGCTGCGCCACGCTCCGATGTCAAAGACGATGAGAAATTTATCCTTTTTCGAATAGAATTCTAAGGAAAAAACCGTTCGTTTTCACCAATTGTTCAGAATATCAAGAATTTCCTGAAGACTTTTTTTAACTTCACGGAGCAATTCTGACAGATCCTTTTCCTGAGCGGGTAATATTTCATCAGCCGCCGGATTTTCCTCGTTGAAAATTTCCATCTCCTCGAGTTTGATTTGTTTCAATTTCTGCTTTGCTCCTTCAATTGTGAATTTTTTATCGTACAGGAGATGTTTAATGTATTGGATGACCTGTATATCTTTTTCACGATAAACGCGGTTTCCGGCACGATTCTTCGACGGCGACAGTGACGGAAATTCTGTCTCCCAGTAACGCAACACATATTGTTTGAGTCCGGTGATGTCGCTGACCTCACCGATAGAGTAGTATAATTTTTTTATAGGCTTGTTCACTTTCGACCTGTAATACAATTCACTTAAACCATTACTTTAATAGTATAAACATGAAGATTCGTTATGTCAAGGATTTTTTTATTTCAAAGCGTTGGCGATAAGCGTTGCATTCGAGCAGAAATTGATCAGGTTTTGCTTGATAATCTGCCGGTGGAAACCTTTTCCCCCTTGGATTTTTCCTTGAACCGACGAAAGAGAATCCGTCAAATAAACTGCCATTCGGCCTAATTCCATGCGATCACAAATTCCATTTTTATATCTGAAAGGATAAAAACCGCACACACCGGAATATCCGCATTGTCTTGCAGAATCGACGATCATGTGGTTGATTTTACCAAATGGTGAAGCGAAATATCGAACTTTGCAGGCAAACTCTTTCTCAAGAATTTCTTTAGAGCATGACAATTCCTTTCGGATTTCATTGGTTTCTAAACCGGCTAAACTGCGATGTGTCTTTCCGTGCGAACCGATCTCCCATTCTTTTTTGTAGAGTTCGCTGATCTCAATAGCATTCAAGTGCGGAAAATGAATCCATCCTAAATGTGAATCCCAGTCATTCGATTTTCCGATATAATCTGTGATGATGAAAATCGTCGCCTTCATATTGAATTCTTGCATAATCGGGAAAGCGAATTTGTAAATATCCTGGTAACCGTCGTCAAACGTGATAGCGATTGCCATCGGATCGTCGGCATAACTTCCTTCCAAATCTGAAAGTGTAACGAGTTTGAAACCTTGTTGAATTAGAAATTGAATTTGCTTGCGAAATTTCTCGGGAGGAATGCAGGTGATACCGATCTCTATCTTCTCATCAACCTTGTGATAGACCAATATACGATTGTGAAAGATCCGTTTGTCTGAGATGTCGCCGCTCCTTCGGTTTATTTCGGGTCGAAGTTATGTTTCTGATAAAAACGCGAGGTAAACTCTGCGATCAATTTATAAGATTTGACCAGCGTTTCTTCATCCGGCAGAAAGACAATCCGAAAGTGGTGTGTGTTCGGTTTCTGACCAAATCCGCTTCCATAAACGACTAATACACCGGTTTCTTCAAGCAATTCCAGGACATAAGCCTCGTCGCTGATCCCATCGGGTAACTGAACTTTCGGAAAGGCATAAAAGGCACCTTCAGGTTTGACGCACGAAATTCCCGGGATCGCATTCAACATTTCATAAGTAATATCGCGGCGTTTTTGGATTTTCGCCATTACGCTGACGAGATGCGGATCCCCGCTTTCAAGCGCCGGTGCGATCATGTACTGTTGCGGGTGTGGTGCGCAAAGCCTCGCGCGAAGCAGACGATTGATCGCCTCGCGGTAATCGACCATGATTTTCACGGGATCATGAAAAATCGCCCAGCCGACACGCCAGCCCGGCATGATGTAATTCTTGCTCAAACCGCCGAAGGTAATGACCGGAACGTCTTCGGAAAGAGATGCGATCGATATATGTTTCTGATTGTCGAACAATAGCTTATCATAAATTTCATCGGCAAAGACAACCAGATTATGTTCTCGCGCGAATTTAATGATGTTCAGCAGACTGTCGAGACTATAATTTGCGCCGGTCGGATTATTCGGATTGATCACGACGATCGCTTTTGTGCGTGAATTGACGCAATGTTCGAGTTCGTCGAAGTCGATCTGCCAGCCTGTTTCTTCATTCAGTAAATAAGGGTTGAGTTCACCGTGATAAACTGGTATCTGACTACTGTATAGCGGATAACCGGGTGACGGTGTCATGATATTATCGCCGGGATTGACCAGCGCGGCGATTGCGAGCGTTATCGCTTCAGAAGCACCGTTAGAAATGAATACGTCGTTGCCGGTGACGTTTTTTAATCCTTTCTTCGCTACTGCATGACGCGCTACAGATTCGCGTGCTTCGGAAATTCCCATGGAATCACAGTAAGTCGAAACATTCAACCGGAAGCCTGTGTTCGATTGAAGAATTTTATCGACAACGATTTTTCTCAACGCTTCAGGAGTTTCAAAATCATACACTGGCGGATCGCCGATATTCAGATAAAGGATTTTCTTTCCCTGTGCCTCGAGATTCTTCGCTTTGATAACGATGTCTCGGATGGCATATTTCACTTTTTCGGTACGCTCAGCGGGAATGATATTCGATAACATGAAAACCTCCAATTAACTTACTGATCGGATTGATTCTTAACATATCGTTTAAATCCGTTTCTCGGAACGACGATCGTCTCGATAAAGTCGGATTTGTCATGATAAATATATGCCGCTAATTCTTGCAGATCGCGGGCGTTGATCCCGTCAATGATCTCGAGAATTTCATCGACACCGATGGCGCGTTTTTCATGAATCTCCATCCGCGCGATGTGGCTCATTCTGGATTGCATGCCTTCCAGACCGAGAACGGTTCCGCTTTTCGACTGCTGTTTGATTTTTTTCAACTCATCATCGGAAACCGGTTCGGCCGCCACTTTCTCCAATTCCTGATAGATCAATGAACGGACCTTATCCAATTTTTTCGTATCGGCGCCGGCATAAATTCCGAACGCGCCTTCTGATAGAAACAAATCGGAAAACGAGTAGATTTCATAAACAAATCCGTACTTTTCACGGATATTGTGAAACAGGCGCGATGTCATGCCGCCGCTGAGAAGAACGTTGAGCAAACCGAGTGTATAACGACGCGGATCGGTCTGGGAAAAAATCCGTTTCCCCAACACCAAATGCGCTTGACTGATCGGTTTAGCGTAAATCTTTTGTCGTTCCCGCGTCGGAAATACCTCGGGAATTTTAGGCCTCCCATTTCCGGAGGGCAACGAACTCACATACTGTTTAACCAATTCAACCAACGTCTGATGTTCGATACGTCCGGAAGCGGCGACGACTAAATTATCGCCGGTATAATTTGTTCGGATAAAATTGGTTAAATGCTTTTCGCTGAAGGAACGAATATTGTCGATCGTTCCCTGTATCGGTCGCCCGAACGGATGCTCGGGAAAAAGTTGCTCGGAAAAATAATCGTGAATGATGTCGCCCGGAGTATCTTCGATCTCTTTGATCTCTTCGATGATGACGTTTTTTTCCTTCACTAATTCATCCGAATCGAAAACTGGATTCAGGATGAGATCGGAAAGGACATCGACGCCGCGGTCGATGTTTTCGCTCATCATCCGGACATAAAAACAGGTCGAACTTTTACTCGTGTAGGCATTAATATTTCCGCCGATGGATTCGATCTCGTTTCCGATCTGATAAGCCGTCCGGTTTTTCGTACCTTTGAATGCCATGTGTTCCAGAAGGTGCGCCAAACCGTTCGTCTCTTTCGTCTCGTTCTGAGAACCGGCGAGAACATAGAAACCAAGCGCAACCGAATAAACGGTATCGACGTACTCGGAAATCACGCGGATTCCGTTTGGCAATACCGTCTTCTGATGTAAACCGGTCGTCACGGATCAGAACCGTTTTTTCGGTCCGAACGATCCGCGGCTACGTGGCCCGCGACTGTCTCTGTCGCGCCCGGAATATTCGTGATCCGATTTTTGTTCCTCGGTATAACCTTCCGGTTTGGGAAGGAGTTCTTTCATCGATAATTCAAACCGTCCCGGAGATGAGATTTTCTTCAACAAAATATCGACTTTATCGCCGACTTTCATGACGGTGTTGATATCCGCCGTGCGTTTCCAGGCAACTTCTGAAATATGAAGAAGACCCTCTTTTCCCGGCAGGATTTCGACGAATGCGCCATAGCTTTCCAAACGCTTCACAGTGCAATTCCGGTAAATCGCTCCTTCTTCTGGTTTGGCAATCATGCCTTCGATCAATCGTTTAGCGTTTTCACCGGCTGGACCGTCGGGTGCTGAAATGAAAATCATACCGTCGTCAGAAATCTCGACTTTCGCACCGCTTTGGGCTTGAACGGCTTTGATATTTTTGCCACCGGGGCCAATGATCTCGCCGATCAATTCGATATCGACTTTCATCGTGATCATCTTCGGGGCATAGGGTGAAATTTCAGGTCTCGGTTTGCTGATCGTCTTTTCCATCGTATCGATGATGGAGAATCTGCCTTCCTTCGCCTGCTCAAGTGCTGAGCGCATGATACCTGTGGAAATGCCCTGTACTTTTAAATCCATCTGGATCGCTGTGATGCCGGTTTTGCTGCCGGTAACTTTAAAATCCATATCGCCGTAGTGGTCTTCCGCTCCCATAATATCTGTCAGAACGATGAACTGATCTTTTTCCTTGATCAATCCCATCGCGATACCTGCGACGGTGCAATGTACGGGAATTCCGGCATCCATCATCGCGAGTGAACCCGCGCAAACGGTTGCCATCGAGGAAGATCCGTTCGATTCCAGAATGTCTGAAACGATTCTGACCGTATATGGAAATTCCTCTTCACCGGGAATTTGTGTCTTCAAGGCACGTTCGGCGAGATTTCCGTGACCGATTTCCCGTCTGCCGGTTCCGCGCAACGGACGCACTTCGCCGACGCTGTACGGTGGGAAATTATAGTGTAGCATGAACTTTTTGGTGAATTCCTCGCGCTCGATTGCGTCGATAATCTGCTCGTCAAGTTTTGTGCCGAGCGTTACAGACCCGAGACTCTGTGTCTCACCGCGTGTGAACAGCGCTGAGCCGTGAGCACGTGGTAAAATGCCGATTTCACAGGTGATCGGACGAATCTCTTTCAATTCTCTGCCGTCCAGCCGAATACCGGTTTCGACGATCTGTTTCCGCATGTCGTTTTTTAGAATTTCATCAACGATCTTATCGACAGTACTTCCCATCTCAGGAAATTGTTCTTCGAGTTCTTCCTTGAGATTTTTTTGAAAAACTGCGATCGCGTTGGTACGAATTTTCTTTTTCTGTTTGCCTTTTTCACGCCATTCAGAAAGCATTGGCAACGTTTTCGCCTCAATTGTTTCGACAAATCCTTCAGGCATAACCGGAGCCTTAAACGCGACTTTTACCGGTTTGACCTCGGCGATGAGTTCCTTCTGCAATTGAATGATCTGAATGATCGTCTGATGTCCGAATTCGATGGCGCCGACAAGCACATCTTCGGAAATTTCTTTCGCTTCGCCTTCTACCATCACGACGGATTCTTCGCTTCCAGCGATGATGATTTCCAGTTCGCTTTTTTCCATCTGAGGAATCGTCGGATTCAGAATATATTCTCCGTCGATCCGGCCGACGCGAACGCCTGCAATCGGTCCCAGAAAGGGGATTTCCGAAATGCTAAGCGCTGCAGATGCGCCGATAATTCCGAGAATGTCACCCGGATTTTCCTGATCGCTCGATATCACGCTGGCAATTACCTGCGTGTCGGAGAAGAATCCGTCGGCAAAAAGCGGACGGATCGGGCGGTCAATCAGACGCGCGCCTAATATTTCTCGCTCGGACGGACGTCCTTCACGCTTAAAAAAGCCACCCGGGATTTTTCCAGCGGCATATGCGCGTTCCTGATATTCACACTGGAGCGGGAAAAAATCCTGCTTGGGTGCTGACAACAGGTTCGACGTCGCTGTCACTAAAACGAGAGTGTCCGCATAACGGACGATTACGGAACCGGAGGCCTGTTTGGCCATCTTACCGGTTTCAATACTTAATTCACGACCTCCAAGGGTCATTGATTTTCGAATCAATTATATATCTCCTGTGTTCTACTTACTTACGTATGTTAAGATCTGCGATCAGCGTCCGGTAAGTGTTCATGTCCTTCTTTTTAAGGTAACTTAACAGATGTTTCCGGCGGCTGACGAGTTTCATCAGTCCGCGGCGGGACGCGTGATCTTTTGGGTTGTTTAAAAAATGTTCGGTTAGTTCCTTAATTCTCTGTGTCAGAATTGCGATCTGAGATTCGGCCGATCCGGTGTTTTTCGGATCCTGGCCATATTTCTCAACTAACTCTTGCTTGATATCTTTCGTCAATACCATTCAGTTTATCCTCCATTTCATTCTTGATTCTAATACACAGTACTTTGTCAATAATCATCTGCTTTTTCAATTCATCGGCAGATTCAAATTTAATTTCGTCTCTCAATTTTTTCAATAATTCAACTTCTATTTCTTCACCATATAAATCGCTCGAAGGCGGATCGAACAGGTTTACTTCGATTGCAAACTTTTGTTCGTCAAACGTTTTCCGTGTTCCGAGGTTACTCATGCCGTAAGATACGGAATTTTTTACATGAACTCTCGAAAAATATACGCCGGAGGCCGGAATCAGCTTCTGTGGATCGTTGGGAAGAACGTTTGCAGTCGGGAAACCGAGCGCGTGTCCGCGACCAAAACCCTTCACTACTTTTCCAGTCAACGAATACGGCCTGCCGAGCAATCTCCACGCGGCTTCCACTTGCCCTTCCGCCAGTAACTTGCGGATCGTTGAGGATCGTACACGTTCGCCTTCCATCGAAAACATCGAAACGATCTCGACATCGAAACCACCGGTTTTGCTTTTTTCCTGAAGAATCGTCGCGTTGCCTGCCCGATCTTTTCCAAATCGATAATCATATCCGACCACGACTTTTCGAACTTTCAATCGCTCTTTCAAGATTTTCAGGATGAATTCTTCCGGTGACATTTTCAGGAATTCCGGATCAGTCTGAATGAACAATACCGCATCCAATTCTGTCTGCCCCAGCAATTTGATTTTTTCCGGAAGCGATGTTAAAACCGGCAGGACGAAACCATCTGCCTGATTTAAAACCTTACGAGGATGCGGATCGAAAGTGACGAGTAGCGATGTGACGCCAATCTTTTTCGATTCGTCAACAGCGATTCCGATAATTTTACGATGCGCCAGATGAAGCCCGTCGAAAACGCCCAGCGCGACGATGCTCCCGTTGAACCGTTCCGGTAAATTTTCTATTCCGCGAAATACCTGAATCATGCGACAACCACCTGCTCCACCGGCTCAAACAGGTTATCCAAACCATCGAACGAAATCGCATCTTCCGAACGGTAATCGCCAACCTGCATCCGTTTTAAAAAGATCAGATGTCCAACCGTTCCCAACTTGAGTGCAAAATCTTCACCAAGTTTCCGGATATAAGTTCCGCTGGAACATGTCACAAAAATCCGGATATGTGAGGTATCGACGATTTCCGGCTTCAGATCGTATATCGTGATCTTTTTCGGAGCCAGCGTAAACTCGACATCACGTCTCGCTAACTTGTAAGCCCGCTGACCATCGACCTTTTTCGCCGAGAAACGCGGCGGCGTTTGATCGATCTCGCCCATAAAAGTGAGACAAACTTTTTCAAGGATTTTTTGCGTTAAAACCGGAATTTCGGAAGAATCCACGACCGCAGTCGTCGGATCGCCGCTTTTCGTGGATTGCCCGAGTTCTAAAATACATTCATACCTTTTTGGACACAGTAAAAGGTCGATCATCCGCTTGGTCGCTTTACCCATCAAAACGAGAAGAACGCCTTCGGCAAACGGATCGAGCGTTCCGCCATGTCCGACTTTTCGAATTCCTGACAAACGTTTGACCTTTCGAACGACATCGTAGGATGAAATTCCTGCCGGTTTATACACGTTCAAAATTCGGTCAGTTTGTGGTTCGGCTGTCATTATGTTCTAATCTTCATGAATCGTTTGGATCAATTTTTCGATCTTCTCGGCATATTCCTGTGTTTCGTCTTCATAAAAAGACAAAATCGGCACATTTCTCAGTGAAATATTATTTCCAAGAATGCCTCGAGCAAAGGAAGTATATGAACGAATTTTTTCCATCCCTGCTTTCCGCTGGTCGGCATCGTGGTTTAAAATACTAACGTAAACCTTTGCCAGCCGTAAATCGGGTGAACAAACGACTTTCGTCACGGTCACGAGTCCATATTCACTACGTGGAATTTCCCGTATGAACCCCTCGGCAAGAATGCGTTTGATCTCGTCGGAGACGCGTTGTATCCGATAACTGCTTGTCATAACATTTCGATCCTTCTACCAACCACTTGAACCTCAAAGTGGGTTTCGATGAATTGCTCTGTCTGCCGCAAAATATCATGGGCGACAGATGAGTCGTTACTGATGGTAGCGATGCCGATCTGACTGCGGCTCATCTCGTCGCCCATTCCGAGTTCGGAGATCGCGACATTGAACTTGTTCCGGACCTGATTTTTCAGGCGACTCAGAATACTGCGTTTATCTTTTAATGAGCGCGTCATGGGTAATAACAAATCCATTCGTAATAAACCGATCGTCATCTTTTAAATACAAAGAAATCGATCTTATTCAAGTTTCCTTTTTACGGATTTGATCTCGAAAAATTCGATCCGGTCGCCGGCTTTATAATCGTTGTAACCTTCAATCGAAATTCCGCATTCAAAACCTTCGGCGACTTCACGGGCATCGTCTTTAAATCGTTTCAGTGACTCGACAAAACTTTCGTGCAGAACTTCCTTACCGCGTTTCAGTCGGGCGCGAGCTGTCCGGGTCACTTTACCTGAAACGACATATGAGCCGGCAATCATTCCCTGTTTGGGTATTTTAAAGACTTCGCGGACTTCCGCCTCGCCAAGCATTTCTTCGACCTTGTCGGGAGTCAGCATGCCTTCGAGAGCGGCTTTGATGTCGTCGATTAATTCATAAATGATGCTATAATATCGGATTTCGATATTTTCTTTCTTAGCCTGTTCCTTGACTTTCGGATTCGCCGAAATGTTGAAGGCGATAATGACCGCTTCCGATGCCTTCGCCAACAATACGTCGGATTCGGAAATTTCTCCCGCCGCCATATGTTTGACGCTGACGCTGACTTCCTGATTGCCGAGTTCTTTCAACGATTGGTTGATCGCTTCGACAGAACCGTCAACATCGCCCTTTAGAATGACATTCAACTGTTTGATCTTGCCTTCGGCGATCTTCGCGGAAATCGTATCCAGCGACCATTCCTTGAATTGGCGGTTCATCTGTTCGCGCTGGATCTTCTGACGTTCCATCGCGATCTTGCGTGCTAAATGTTCGTCCTGAACGACGGAAAATATATCCGCAAGCCCAGGCAAAATATCAAAACCGATGACAACAACCGGATCGGAAGGCTCCGCTTTTGTCAATTTTTGCCCGCGTTCGTCGAAGAGCGCCCTGACCCTTCCAAAAGCCGCGCCGCATACGAACGGATCGCCGATTTTCAGAGTGCCTTTCTGGATCAATATCGTTGCCGTTGGTCCATGACGTTTATCCATTTTTGCCTCGACGATCGTTCCCTGAGCATATGTATCATAATTTGCTTTCAGGTCCAGCATCTCGGCTTCGAGCAGAATCAAATCCAAAAGATGATCGATCCCATTTCCGGTCTTTGCGGAAATTTCCGCATATTGAACTTTTCCGCCCCATGTTTCTACCAGAACATCGTTGTCTGCCAGTTCGCGTTTGACACGTTCCGGATCTGCTTCCGGTTTGTCGATCTTATTAATCGCCACGAGGATCGGAACGTTCGCGGCTTTCGCATGGTGAATTGCCTCGATTGTCCGGGGCATCACGCCGTCGTCCGCTGCAACGATCAATACGACAATATCCGTGATCTGAGCGCCGCGTGCGCGCATCGCCGTAAAGGCTTCATGTCCCGGTGTATCCAGGAACGTGATCTTCTTACTACTCGGTAAAACGACTTGATAAGCGCCAATATGCTGTGTAATGCCGCCGAATTCGCCGGCTACGACGTTCGACCTCCGGATAAAATCCAGTAAAGAAGTCTTGCCATGATCGACGTGTCCCATGATTGCGACGACGGGTGCGCGAAATGCGGAGTTCGCCAAATCTTCTTCCGTCTGATCGATTTTGAGAAGTTCCTCACCAAACATCGCTACCTGTTCGACCTCAAAGCCGAACTCGTCGGCAATGATTGTGATCGTGGTAAAATCCAACCGCTGGTTAATGGTAACGAACATCCCTAACTGAATACATTTTTGAATAACGTCGGCAGGGCTGATATCCATCAGCGAAGCCAGCGTTTCGACGGTAGCAAACTCACTGACGCGAATTTTATTCGTGATCTCTTCAATCTCTTCTTTTTCGCTTCCGCCTTTTTTATATTTTTTGCGAATGACTTTTTCGTCTATCTTGGCCATTGTACGACGAATCGAATCATCAACCTTCTTATCGTCGATGTCGGCTCCTTTTTTATTGTGCTTGCCTTTCTTTTGGCTGAAACTTGTTGTTTCCGGTTTTTTCTTCCCGAACTTTTGTTCGAGACGGGATTCGATGTCTGAGATGGCAATTCTTCTCAGTTTGCGCTTTTCTTTATCTTTCTTTTTCTTTTCACCCTTAACCTCGGTCTCGCTCTTAACGACCGTTTTTTCAACGCCCTTTTCCAATCCTTCGGTTTCTCCGATCGGCTGTTCGGCAACGGCATCTGTTTTACGGGCTTTTTCACGAACCTGCTCAACTAAAATCGGTTTAATATCGACACCAAGGTCGATCACGCACGCAATCGCGCTCTGGAAAAGAAGACTTGCGGTTTTTACGACTTCCTCTTCCATTTTCCGGCGGTCGGATTCGGCAGCTTTCTGGTTCTCTTCCTGAATCTTCCGCTTCTGCTCTGCCTCTTTTCGTGCTCTTTCCTTGACAGCGCGCTCGACAAGATTCTTTTCCTTGGCGAATTGTTCCAGAATTCTGATATAGGTCAATTCATCGACCGGAGAATTCACACTTTTGGGGGAACTGTCCTCTTTTGCAAGAAACGAAATAATATCCGTAAAGGATATATTGAGTTCCTTAGCTATCTCATAAATTTTCTTTTGTCTTGTCTTCAGTTCGTGATCCATTCAAAGCTTTCTATTCTTATTCCACATCTACGCCGGTATCTTCACCAGAAACTTTTGTCTTTGCCTCTTCCTCCTTCGTTACGGGTTTTTCGTCTTCGTCTTCTTCCAAATATTTATCGACTTCTTCTTCGTATTTTTCAAAATCTTCTGAACTTGCTGTCGCATCTTCAACAGCTTTTCTTGCCGTTTCCAATTCGGCTTTCTTCCTCTCGACCGCTTCCGAAACCAGCACGAGAATCTTTTCGATTGTCTTCTCGCCGAGACCTTTGATATTGATCAAATCCTCTTTCGGAGTCGACAACAGTTCCTCGGCAGTATCGATGCCGATGCCGTACAGTAACTTCCAATTGTGTTCAGTCAATCCTTCAATGTCTTCCAGATAGATCGTTTCCGACTCGGTCAATTCGTAATCCGAACGTTTGATCGCGTCGATCGAATAACCAGTCACTCTCGACGCTAACCGGATATTTTGGCCATTTTTTCCGATGGCGACAGAAATTTCTTCGTCGGGAAAGATTGCCAGCGCGGTCCTCTTTTCTTCATCGATCTCCAGCATGAACGGTTTGGCAGGCGATAGTGCGCGCGTGATGAGAATTTCCGGTTCACTGCTATTGTTGATGATGTCGATCTTCTCATTGTTCAGTTCGCGAACGATCGCCTGAATACGGCTTCCCTTGATGCCTACGCAGGCGCCGACGGCGTCGATGCGGCGATCATTCGATTCAACGATAACTTTACTACGGTCGCCGGGATGACGCGCCACCTTTTTGATCTCGATAGTTTTGTCATAGATCTCCGGGACTTCATTCTCGAAAAGTTTGATAAGGAAATCATCCGATGCGCGGGAAACGATAATCTCCGGTCCATTCGGCCCGATGGTCGCTTCTTTGATAATGGATTTGATGCTTTCGCCACGGCGGTATTTTTCACCTTGAATCTGATCTTCGTGCGGCATCTTCAGTTCGGCTTTACCGATATTGATAAAAATTGCGTCGCGTCTGATCTGGTGAACATCGCCGATGATGATCTGTCCGATCTTATTGGAAAATTCCTCGTATATCTGGTTCTTTTCTACGCTCTGAATCTGCTGATTTAAAACCTGTTTAGCGTGCGTGATCAATCGTCTGCCGAAACTCAGCGGATCGATGATCTCCACGTAATATTCTCCCGCTTCCAGATCCGGTTCGGTCAGTTTGACCTGTTCGACGCTGATCTGATTCAGCGGATCAGTAATTTCTTCGACGATCAGTTTCCGCTGGTAGATTTCGATCTCGCCTTTATCCATATTGACGATAACGTCGAAGTTTTCGACGCTGTTGTATTTTTTCTCGATCAGTGTCAGAAAAACTTTCTGAATGATGTCGCTCAGTTCTGCGCGATCGACATTCTTTTCACGCGCGATTGCTCCGAACGCTTCGATGATTTCCCGGTTTATCAACTTTTCGCTCCTCTTTGTTTCTCTACCATTTTGTAAGCACTTTCCCGAATTCGATATTCGAATAGGCAAAGACCCGATTTCCTTTTGCTGTTTCCAGCATAACGCCCGTTTCATCCGTTGAAACGATCTTTCCATCGACTGAAGATTTCACGCCGTCGATTTCAACGCGGATTTTCACGATTCTGCCGGTGTTTCGGAGAAAATCACGCCGAGTTTTCAGCGGATAATCGACGCCCGGTGAAGTGACCTCCAATTGATAGGCGTCGGGCATCAACGCATAGAATTCGACATCGGCTTTAACCTCTTTCGTGATCCGAACGATCTGCTCGATGTTGATTCCCTTATCCGATTCGGCGATGACCTTAATGAATTGTCGCGCGCCCTGAAGGTTAATGGCAACATCGATCAGGTAGCAATCGTTTGCTTCAACGATTCTACCGATGATTTCATTTGCTTTTTCCTTCATACTCGTCATTCTTTCTTTCTCCAAATAGAAAAGTGGGCTTTGTCAACCCACTTTAACGAACGGAAATTTAGGTATCTTTCTGGTCTTCTCCAAACGAATATTTTTAGCCCTTCAGTACATCTATTTGGGCTTGTAATTGTTCAGCCGCACTTTTGGCTTTGTAATCCGGCTCGTTATCCAGAACATTTTTGACCATCTCTTCCGCTTTTTTCAGATCATTGATCTTGATCAAACTGCGGACAGCGTTCAGGCTGTATTCGTGTTTCTGAAATTTATACGGCGATTCGTCTGCGGCTTCGGCATACTTTTTCGCGGCTTCTTTATATTCGCCTTTGTGATCGAGACAGATTCCGGCGCCATTTAGAGCGGTGGCTTCAATCATATCGTCATCATCGTAATCATCGGCGTATTTCTCGAAATTCTCCAACGCTTTATCATAATCTGATTTTGTCAAGTAAGATTGCGCCAGCAGAAGTGTCGCCATTCCGGCGCTTTTCGTCCGGGGATTTTTCTCGATCAGCGCTTCCAACCGCACAACCGCGTCGTCAATGTCGCCTTTTGCCAACGAGATTTCCGCGATTCCCAGTTCACCTGATGCTTCCCTGTTGGCGCTTTTCTTGGATTGTGCCAGTAAAATGATCAGGACAACTATGATTACAACGCCGAGCGCGCCGTATAGCAGTTGTTTGGGATTTGTTCTCACAAATGTATCGACCTGCGATATTTTCTCTAACATCGGGTCTTTTTTAATTTCTTTCTTCGTGATCTTCTTTTTCGGTCTCAGCATTCTGGTTTCTCCTTAATTTTTTCTGGTACCCTCGCCGGGAGTTGAACCCGAATCAAAGGATTAGGAATCCTCTATTCTATCCTGTTGAACTACGAGGGCTCAAATAGCGGCTAAGTTTATGATTCACGACGATAAAATGCAAGCAGAATCATGCCAAACTGTCAACCTTTCCGAAGATGTTAGACTTCCAAATTTTATCAATATTTACCCTATCTTAATACACAAAACGGGATACGGAATGGGATACGGATTTTTATTCAAACCTAACCAATCCCGAACATTCGGGAATAACTAAAAACAGGGAGACAGAAAGATGGAAAGATTCATTACTGAGTTTAAAGAAACGACCAATGACGGCGATTACACCGTTTCAGTCGTTGTATTTCAGATCGAATCTGGTAAACTACAAGAAACGATTGATGTATTGAAGTGCGCAGGCTTCAAGTTTACCAGCATTGACGCCGATTCGATTTGCGCAGAATTTGTCGGCGGTTATGATTCCACTTGGCAAGCAATCGAGCGAATCCAGGGCGAGGGCTTTGTCTGGAATCAATGATATTTCCTTTATTTGTCGAATCCTTAAAAAAGGAAGGCTTTGTCTGAAACCAATAATCAGAATCAAAAAAGTGTTGCGTATTGCGTTACATTCGTGTAATATATGCACGGAGAAAACAACTATGAATGACGCAACTGTAAACGTAAGAGTATCAAAAGAAGTCAAGGTCAAAGCCGAATCGGTTTTGAAGGCGTTGAATATCTCAATGTCGGGCGCTATCGATCTCTATTTGCGCGAAATCGCATTTCATCGCGGTTTGCCCTTTGCCGTAAGAATACCGAACGAAGTAACCTTAAAGGCCATGCGTGAAGTTGAACAAGGCGCGGACTTGGAAGGATATTCCGATCCCGAAGAAATGTTTCAGGCGCTGGGTATATCTGAATTCGCAAAGTAGCATTGAAAACCCTTAAACCGACCAGTCAATTCAAAAAGGATTTGAAACGCTTAGAACGGCGCGGGCTTGACCTTAAGGTTTTATACGATTTTCTGAAATTGCTATGTAACGACCAAAGAATCCCGTCTGAGTTTAAGGCGCATTTCCTACATGGGAACATGGAAGGTTATCGGGAATGTCACCTGAAACCGGACTGGCTCCTGATCTGGAAACCGGATCAGGATAATCTGTATCTTGTCCGAACCGGAACTCATGCGGATTTGTATTAGCGCGTTGTTTGACATTTGGACGGGATAGGTTGATCGCCGAAAAGCGTAACCCTTAACGCCTGCCCGTCCATTTACTTGATAAGGGGCTATTGAAAGGGCAATTGCAATTACAAGACCAAAAGCACGAAATCACGAATCATTCAACGGCCAGAAAATTAATAATCCGCCGGAAGTTTTCCAGTATAAAGAGGGCAATATTCGGATAACTTCTTACAACGCTTTGTCGGGTGAAGTTGTCATTTCTAAAAGAGAATCAAACGTTGAAAAGTCAGATGATGTTAGAAAAATCCAGAAATGGGTTTTCAGAAAAAAAGACCGGCAAAAATCAATTGCCGAAGCGATAAGGGCGACAGGCCAAACAGGGAATGAAATCAACGGACTTGTTTATCCACTGATCGAATACCTGTTTATTGCCGAAGACGAACGGAAGCGATTGTATAAAGTTTACAAAGATTCGACAATAGTAAAGACTAAGAAATTTATTGTCGAATCTTCTAACCAAGACAAAACCAAACTCCGAGTTTATAAACAAGGGCTTCGGAGCTTGACTGAGAACATAAGAATCGGAGAATTACGAGGAGTGCGGGCGGTTATCTTGCCACTTGGAGAATATCTTATCCGTCTTGGTTTTTCAAAGACGTATCAGACGCCAAAAATAATCATGGAATTGATTGATATTTTCGACGAATCCGAGAATAACGACCTTTCGGAATATAAAATCAGACACTACTTAGAATCCGCTAAAAAATAATCCAATAAAAAATATTTTTATTTTTTCTGCTTAGGGTACGTTAAGCGGTATAACCGTCTTTTTCATGTTCTCTAACTTTCTCATGATTTTTGAATTGAATAAACCAGAAAGGAAAATGAGAAATGAAATTTTTGACAAGAAAAGAAATGATGAAGGTAACCGGCGCGACACACGAACAATTAACGTATCTTCGCTTACGAGGTCGGCTTCCACTTTTGAACGAACCCGACAAGGGCATCCCTTCGATGTTTGCGCCGGAGTGCGTGGAAATCGTCAAGGCTTGGCTAAAAAAGAGAACCGAACCGGCTGGACGTTAGGCAGGTTGTGGTACAGAAAAACCGATCACCGAAGCCTTTTGTTCTAATTCCCATTGCTTTGCTTCGAGATTCCACTTTTAATTCTTTATCCCCACGAGCGCAAATTCTTTGGATTCGACTGCGCGGGCAATACAATCCGACCGATCCTGATTGTAGAAATTTGGTGACGGGTGATCCGCAAGTTAGACTTCCGTTTTCTTTGACGAAAAAGATCAAGGGCTTTGCACCACGTCAATTTCATTCGGCGATTAGCGAACTCGTTGATGCCGGTTTTCTCATTCTTTCGGAAAAAGGCGGCACGGCCAAAGGCGGCGCGGCTAACGCTTACTCTTTTCGTGGAGTTTTCAAAGATTTTCCAAACAATCATAAAGAAGGTCAAAAAAAATGATGTGGAGTATGGTATATATACAATTAGTGCCTGAGAGGCACTTAGCCGAAAAAAGGCCTTCAGACGATGGGGTAGTGTCTGAGAGGCACTTAGAATTATGGAAAAGTCGGCTTCTAAGTGTCTGGGAGGCAGTTAGGTAGTGTCTGAGAGGCACTTAGCAAACAAACTTTTGAAAGGAAAAAAAATGGATTCGGAATTAATGGCAATTATTGATGATTCGAAAAATTCAATCTGCAACCGATTAGATAAGATTCTTAAAGTCTTGCGGGCGATTGAAAAAAAATTATCAGAGGAGAAAGGCGACGATGGGAAAAATTAAACAGGTAGATTTGAAACTGGTTGAAGACCTTGCAGGACTTTTTTGCACACAGGCGGAAGTTTGCAAGATCGTCCAAATCTCAGAGCGAACCCTACGCGGGCGGGCAGACGTTGCCGAAGCCTTTAAAAAAGGTTCTGAGAACGGCAAAGTCTCACTTCGGCGGATGCAATTCAAACTTGCGGAGAAATCACCGGCGATGGCGATTTTCTTAGGCAAGCAATATTTAGGACAGCATGACGAAAAGAAACTCGGTGACAGCGATCCGGTTGATTTTTCGGAACTTGCAGATGCGATACGGAAAAACTATGGAACGGAAGAAAAAAAATGACTGAATTTTCAATCATCATTGATAAGATCGACCGTCTTGAAAAGCAGATCAACCCGAATTTTCCGGCTTGGTTATCCGTCCGTCAACTTGCCGAATATCTGGGACTTTCCGCGTCTTCGATCCGTAAGATGATAAGCGCGGGATCAATTCCATTTAAACGACTTCCAACTTGTGAAGGCGGATCGATCCGGTTCAATAGAAAACAGATCGACCTTTGGCTTTTATCCGGCGACGTGAAGCCGACAGCGCGGACGCGGTCAACCTTTGAGGTTTTCTTATGATTCCGATTAACGAAATCATTCACGGTGACGCCTATGATTTGATGCCGTCAATCGAGCCGGAAAGTATTGAGGTGATTTTCTCCGATCCGCCTTATGAACAAAGCCTGCGGGATATTTACGCTAACTGGAATCACGGCTTAGACTGGAATCGCTTGGCAATTGAGTTTGATCGCGTTTTGAAACCTTCCGGTCAAGTCTGTCTGTTTTGCGATTGGCGAACCGGTCAAACGATCACAACCGCCTTGATGCCGTTATTCCGTTTCCGTTTTCTTTGGATTTGGCGAAAACCGAACGGTCAACCCGTCGGGAAAAAACAACCGATAAATGAAGTTGAATTGATTATTGTTTACTCCAAAAAGAAATCAAAGATCGGCGATTTGACATTTAACTGGAAAGATATTTCGACCGTCGGCAGTGAACCTTACCGGCGGGAATTTAGCCGAAATAATCAGACGCGGAAACCGATCAAGGCTTACGTTTCCGAATCGAGCGGCGGGCGTTACCCTAAGCAGATTCTGGACTTTCCAACGAAATGCAATTTACCGGAAAACGAGCGATTCGATCACCCTTGTCAAAAATCCGTCGGCCTTTGCGGTTATGTTCTCAAAGCCTTGTCAAATCCTGGCGATTTAATACTTGATCCCTTCACCGGAAGCGGATCAATTCCTATCGCCTGTCATAGGTTGAACAGGCGATTCATTGCAATCGAGCGGGAAAAAACTTTTTTTCAAATGGCAAGCGAACGAATGAAAATTGAGAAATCACAGACAAATTTATTCGAGCGTGAACCAATAGCGGTAATGCCAACAGACCGGCCTAATGATTCGTTTGCGGGCTTAGAATCAATCAAAACAGGCTTATCTGTATCAAAGTGTCAACTGGCGAAAAACGAGGTAAAAAATGGCTGATAAAACATGGAAACAATTTGAGCGGCGTGTTGCTGAATTTTTTCACGGCAGGCGGAATCCACTATCTGGTGGCAATTCGGGCAATGGGACGCGGGCGGACGTGATCCATGACCGACTTTTTATTGAGTGCAAGTGTCGGGAAAAATTCGCCGTCGTTTCGTTATGGGATCAAACAAAACAACTTGCCGACAAAGAAAAGAAAACGCCAGTTGTCTGTCTGCATGAGAACGGGCGGAAAGGTTTTTTTATTCTGATTCACTCAGACGATTTTTTAAAAATATGACAATGCGCGTTTTTAACCAATTTGAGCGATTCTTTTTCTGGTTTGGTACAATGAGACCGGCCTACCTAAGAAAATCGCTTGACGGGCTTTGTACGGCGTTCCTGCCTAAGAAATCATACCGCTTTCAATCTTTCGGTATGCCTATTGAAGCAAATAAACAGGAACGGTATATTTATTTGCGTTTATTTGCAGAATAATGCTTGACAAATAAAAAATATAGTTGTATAATTGGTTTGAAAGGAATTTGAGAATATGGAAGACGAAAAGAAACTTTTGACGATCAAGGAAGCGGCGAAAGTCCTGCGCGTTTGTGAGCGGAGTGTTTGGAATTATTTGAAGGCCGGAACGATCCGACCGATTCGGCTTGGCGTAAAGCAAGGCAAGAGCGGCAAGACCTTAATTCCGATGACTGAAATCGAGAAAATTATCAATCCTGAGAGGTGAAATCATGGCGGGTTTACGTTTTCTGAAGGGCAAGTTTTACATTCGTCTGAGAATCGACGGCAAGGAAAAACTCTTACCGACCGGAACGGGCAATCGTCGGGACGCGGAGATTCAAAAGGCAAAGATCGAGCGGCAAGAGTTAGAAGTCAAACAAAGAATCCGGCAAGAAATCGACGCGGCAAAGAATCGCCTAACGATTCCCTGCGGAATTGAACGATTTTTAAAGACGATACAGGCGGAGCGGTCGATCACAGATTCCACTGTAAAAACCTATCGACAGGCTGGCAATGACTTTCAGAACGCATTAAGCGGACTTGTTTATTTCGATTCGATCCAGCGAACGAATTACAGTGATTTATTGGCCTATCTCCAGAGCCGATATAATCCGACGACGGTAAACATTCGCCTGCGCGGGATTCGTTGCATATTGAATTTTCTATCTGAAAAAGGATTGATTCAATTACCGTTTAAGGTCAAACAAATTAAGACCGACCGACAACTTCCGAAGTTCATTACACCGGAAGAAATGGACGGCATTTATCAAGCGGTTGACGATCCGAAGTTAGCGGCAACGTTTCGGGTTTATGAGTTCACCGGCCTGCGCCTGAGTGAGTTATTTCATTCACGGTTGACCGGTGATTTTATCACGGTAGAGCAATCGAAAGGACGCAAGGAACGGATTATACCGATTCCGGCGGAGCGAATCGCCGACCTGATGTTAGCGGTTGTCAATCCATATTCGACCGGCTTTATCAGTCATTCGTTTAGCAAAGCCTGTCATAAGGCGGGCGTCACGGGCAAAACGATTCATTCTTTACGTCATACTTTTGCGCTTCGGAAACTTATGGAGACCGATAATATTTCCTTAGTCAAGGAATTACTTGGTCATTCGAGCGTAACCGTCACTGAGATTTATACGAAGTTTCCGCCTGCCTATTTGGCACAGGTTTTTAAGGAACGCGGAATCAATCAACCGGCTTTTAATCAAGTGGTTTTGGTTAGTTGAAAATGCAGATTTGGAAGTGCAAAAGTGGATGCGGACAGGATACCGATTGTAATTTCCCGTCTGATAGCAAAGGATTAGGAATCCTCTATTCTATCCTGTTGAACTACGAGGGCTCAAATAGCGGCTAAGTTTATTCCTTTTATGCGATTATTTGCAAGGATAATTCTCTGAGCAGATTGAAAATTGGATATCAGAGATTGAACAAAATGTCATGTCCTGAAATAAGTTGATAATAAAAGAGGAGAAAAAGGTATGTCAACCTATTTTAGGACATGACACACTAAGCAATTTTCAATCTTCGACTATCACCCGCCAACGGTGGGGTTCAATTTTCCTCCTCCTGCCAACCTTTCCTATTGGTTCCCTCATGCATTTTTTTTACATTCCCGAAGTATTTGACAGAGGAGTAAAAATGAGACCGATTATCAAAGTTGCGCTGATCTTCCTGTTCTTAACGACCGTTGTTTTTCCCCAGGAGATTTGGGAGTATAAACCGGCGATGGACATCGAATTCGCCGAAAAAGATTCGCTTGCCAATCCCTTTCTCTGCACCGTCGATTCGACCGGCAACCTGTGGGTCATTTCTTCCACTTCCACCACGCTTCACGCCGTCAATGCGCTGTACAAAGCCGCTCCCGGCGATACCGTTTTTACGCTCATTGACGATTATACCGACGATGTCGATGTTCATTCGTCTCGCGGCGTCACGGCAATCGGAAATGATATATTCGTCGTGGTTCGAACAACTACGACCGATATTTCCTCGATGTTCCGGTACCCAAACGGCAATTTCGCCGAACGAATCCAATATCGCACACCGACGGTTTCAATTCCGGGTTACGGCACTTACATCTTTGGAATCGCGGGAACCAAAGACCGTTATATTTATGGCGGAATCGGCTATAATGGTCCAAGAATCCGCGGATATGATTTTTCAGGAAAATTATCACCTGTCGGTATATATATTTCGAAGGAATGTACCGCAGTCGATCCGGGTGGTCCCGCACCCTCTGGCAACGATGTGATCCGCGATGTTGCAACTTTGCCGGGTGGAAATTATTACGATCCCGAAACACCGGTTTATACTTCACGAAATAGTTTACCCGTAGGCGGCAGTACAGGCGGTGTTACTAAATGGTCCGGTGGCAGACAGGATTCATTATCGACTTATTCCTGCGTTTCACTCGAAGACGCCGACAGTTTTCTGAAGTGGACGAGTTACGTTCCGAACGGCATCACGCTTGATTCGCAAGGCAGACTATGGGCAGTCGGAACCGACACTTCGCGTCGATGGGTGAAGGTTTTCGAGGTTTCCGGCAACTGGGCAACACAGGTTGTGGAACTTCCAAGCAGTACCAGCAAAGACATCGCCGATCAGCTCGGCGCTCCGCTTGGCGTTCCCGAAGACGTTGCGCTGAGCCCGAATGAAGGAATCGCTTATGTGATCGACACCGAAGCCCGCAAATGCTTTACATTTCAGAGCAATGCGGTGAAAGTAATCTATAAACCTACACCGGTGGCATGCGAATTCCGTCTCTATCCGGCGTTCCCGAATCCGTTCAACCCGACCACGACGATTTCCTTCGATCTTCCGAAAGCCTCGACCGTTCGGCTGGACATTTTCGACCTGAAAGGCAGGCAAGTCCGGACACAGATAATGAATTACACATCGTCCGGCAGACACGCGATCTCGTTAAACGCCGAAGGAATGCCGACCGGAATTTATATTTATCACATCACAACTGACTTCGGACGCCGCAGCGGGAAACTGGCTTTTCTGAAGTAAACAGAACCGTTTATTTAGACCGATAGTTTTTAATGATTCAATCGACACGCAGACATTTGCGTCTGCTTTTCATCTCTTTTATATTGTTCCTTGCACAGGGGCGAACCGAAGAACTTTTCCCCGAATACCGAACTGTCTGGTTGAGCCGCAATGTCTTGGAATTAGGACGCGAATCCATCCGAAATGCATTTATCGATCTCAAGAACGCCGGATTCAATACCGTTTTCGTCAACAATTGGTATAAAGGTTCGACGATCTATCCGTCACAGATTTTGACGAATTACGGTGGCACATCACAGTTAGCCGAATTTGAAGGCTGGGATCCTTTGCAGGTCGCCATCGAAGAAGGCCATCAGATCGGGCTCGAAATTCATCTCTGGTTCGAATACGGTCTCTGGCTATACATGGCTTATGACGACACGACGAATGCGGGTCCGATTTTGTCTCAACATCCCGGTTGGCTCATGACAAAGCGAAACGGGAGCAATTATTACAAAGACGGTATGTACGGAACAGTTCAGTTCTGGGCTGATCCCGCGAACGACAGCGCGATGCAGTTCATCGTTGAGTTGATCGAAGAAGCCGCGCAAAATTACCCGGAACTCGACGGTATCGAAATGGACAGAATCCGCTATCCAAGCACCGATTTTTCATTTTCGGATACGACGCGAAGCGCTTATATGCGGGAAACCGGTGGTTCCGATCCGTTGATGATTTCCACATCGAACGCGGAATGGACGACTTTCGTTCGATGGCGCGAACGTCAGACGAGCGATGTCATGAATAAAATTTATCGTGCAGTTAAAGCGATCAATCCGAAAATCGTTGTTTCCGCGGCTGTCGCTCCGCCGTATATGCTTTCCGGCAACGAGGATAAAATGCAGGACTGGCCGACATGGTGTCGCGAAGGTTCCGTCGATTTTATCTCGCCGATGCTCTATGGATTGCAGGACAATTTCGACTACTGGCTCGACAGATGCCTGAGCGAATATTCATCGCCTATACGTTTTGTCCCCGGATTCAACATCGATGGATTGACTAATACGCAGATTTCGACGATCATGAACGCCACACACAACCGTCAGATGCCCGGCGGCGCCGTCTGGTACTATGGCTATCTGGATGAAACCAATTTATCGCATTTTGGGACAGAAGTTTTCGCCGATCCGGTTCAAACACCGCGGAATCAGATCATTATCGACGATAATTCCACAACTTATGTCTCAGGTTCAGGAATCGCATCAAATACCGGTGGCTGGAACGGAGCCTACAAAACCGGAACCGGCGGCTATTTCAAGTGGAATATTCCATTATACGTTTCGGGGATGTTCTCGCTGAGCGCGTTTTTTCCTTCCGAATGGCAATCGGTGATCGATTGGACATATCAAATCATTGTCAATAGTGATACGACAACGAAATCGCTGACAGCGAATAATGCTACCGGCGTGTGGACAAGTCTCGGCTATTATCAGTTGAATTATGACGACACGGTTCAGGTAATTGTTTCGTCATCGAATCCGAACGGTTTTGCAGCGGATGCGGTGAAACTGACGCGCATTCTGCCGTTCGAAATCGTCGAAGGATTTCCAACAACGCCGAATCACGTTTCTATCCAGTTCGACCGTAAGCTCGACACAACATCGGTCAACATCTCGCAATTCGCCATTTCACCTTCCGTAGCAATCCATAAAGTAACGCCGTATTTGAACGATTTATCCGTTTTAACCTTTGTCTGCGATTCTCTCACGACAGGCATTTCTTACCGCCTCAGTGCGTGGAATCTCCGGGATTCCGAAGGAAACCAGAGCGATACCGTGACCTTTGATTTTCAGTATCGATCCGGACTTTCAGAGACTATCGACAATTCAAGCATCTTATTTGTCCGGCAAAACGGAATATGGAACTCGGTGTCCGACTCTAATACGATCGGAGATTCTTACCTTAAAACGCCATGCGGTGACGGTACTGCACGCGTTTACTGGCGTTACCCCGCGCCCGAAACAGGCTATTATCAGGTGACGGCGTTTTTTCCCGATTCTGCGCAATTTGCCGACGACGCCTGCTATATTGTTAAAAACGGTTCGGCGTTCGATACGACGCGTGTAAACCAACGGATTCATTATCAGAACGGCTGTCCGCTGTCTGTGACATGGGCGGAAAAAGGTGTCAACGTCGTCGTTAAACTGCACAATCTTTCGAACAATTCGTCCGATCATTGGGTCGTCGCCGACGCCGTAAAAATCGAACGGACGTTTTACTCAGAGATAGAAAAACCGGCTCCGATTATCGAACATTTTTCTTTGCTTCCAAATTATCCGAATCCATTCAATGGACAGACGACACTGGCTTTCATTCTACCCGAGTCGGGCAATGTTCACATCCAGGTTTTCGATCTCACCGGTCGGGAAGTTAGAAACCTCAACCTGAAAAATCAGGCAGCGGGACGACATAATCTCCGTTTAGATTTTGGGGATTTGAGATCGGGCGTTTATATTTACCGCGTGGTTTCAAATGACAAACAGAAAGTCGGCAAAATGGCGCTCGTGAAGTAGGTGTAACGATCTTAAACAGGAACCAAAAATATCTTTTCTTTTTGATATTTTCTTCCGTTTTGCTCGTTTCGACACTTTTCGCGCAGAGTGCCGGTAAAATTTCAGGGCGTGTAATCGACGCAGAAACCGGCACGCCGTTACCGGGCGCTAACGTAATGGTTAACGAGTTAGAAACCGGTTCTTCGGCCGATCTTGAAGGAAACTTTGCGATCATGCGCATCTACCCAGGAAAGTACACTCTTAAAATCACGTTCATCGGATACGCGCCGCTGACGATCAACGACGTCCGCGTCAGCATCGACAAGACAACATTCGTCGATGCGCTGATGAAAGTTCAGGGCATCGAGACGCAGGAAGTCGTTGTTACCGCACAGAGACCAGTCGTCGATAAAGATAAAACCTTCAGTTCATCGAGCATAGAATCGGACGATATGAAGGAAATCCCGATGGAAGGTTTACGTGACGTTCTCGACCTGAACACGAGCCTCGAACGCAACGCTAACGGTACTTATTCCTTGCGCGGCGGCGGAAGTTTCGACATCAATTTTATGATCGACGGCGTCACGCAGGAAAATTCCAATTCCGGCGTTCCCGGAACGAATTATATGGGCGAGAAATCGAACACTTCCTGGAAATTCGACTTCAATCCGCTCGGCGTCAAACAGATGGAACTGATCTCTGGCGGATTCAGCGCGGAGTATGGGAACGCGCAGTCCGGCGTCGTTAAAGTCGCGACAAAAGAAGGAACATCGAAATTCCATGGCGATATCCGTGTCGAAGTGCGTCCCGCCGGGCAATATCATTTCGGTGATTATCTGTACAGTAAGAAAAATTTTGAATGGCAAAAGTGGGGAAACCTAAGTTCATGGTTTAACGCAGCAGAATTCCTGTTGCCGGAGAGCGAGCAGATCGGAAACCCGTACACGTTCAATAGCGTTCGGTATAATCGTTATATATACGATGAAAAGACCGGCGAATATCAACCTTACAGCGTTTCCATCCGCGATTCGCTGGCGGCAAGTTATTACAACATGTGGGCAAAGACACACACACCCGAAGGTTCTAAAGTCAAACTCATCACCGGATACGACTGGGTCGTCGATAGTTATTTACCCACCGGAAGTGATTCGATTCCAATTTACCGGAAACAATGGAAAACATCGACGAAAAAGAACGGAAAAAACAATCTCGGCGTTTACGATTACCGAGATATATCATATGTCCGCACAATGTTTGGATTCGGCGGGCCGATTGGAAAATTACAAGGCTGGACGTTTTTCCTGTCGGGCGAACGCCGTGAAAAACCGACGCGTTTACCCACTTACGAAAAAACTACTCTGTATGAAAATTTCAATCTGACCACTGTTTCCAAATTCACCGAAAAATTCCGGATTCGTTCGATGATGCAATATCAGCACAATCGCGGCGGGATTTTTTCCGGCTCTGACGATATTCGTTGGGCGTCACCAATCGGCAACGTTTCATTTCATACCGGTCAGCAAAAATACCTGCTTTCAACGGTCGCGCCAAAGGACGAATTCTCGTGGATCCAATCCATGACGATGACCTATGTTCCGCGATCCGAAACATTCTACGAAGCGACATTTTCCCATACATACGAACGGTATGAAATGAACACCGTTCCGCTTTCCACGAAGTCACAGGTCGCACAAGGCAGTTGGGATGAAGGATACACGCGGTTAGTTTGGGATCCGTCGGGAACGCTATACAATCAGGATTCCCGGACGCATACCTGGGCATTCAAAAGCGACTTCACGCATCAATTCAATTCGTTGAACCATCTGAAAGGCGGTATTCAGGGAACGCTGTGGAATATGCACTACAATTCCGTTTCCAGCGTCTATGCCAACGCGTTTGTTTACAAATCCGGTTTTGCCGAGTGGTATGAAGCGGCGCCGTACTATTTCGCCGCCTATTTTCAGGATAAAATGGAATATAAAGGTTTGATTGCCAACATCGGTGTCCGTGCGGAAGGCTACAACATGAATCTCGATATGCCGGTCGATGAATATTATCCTTTTTATCAGGGAACAGACGGCGCGAGCTCGACATCCGTTGGGAATCCCGAAACCAAAAAACCCTCGACGCATTACGCTCTTTCCCCGCGGCTCGGTCTCTCCTTTCCGATCGGCGAGCGCACGGCTTTTCGCTTACAGTACGGACATTTCTACGCGATGCCGATCTTCCGGCATACGATTTCCCGCTCGACCTGGGGCGGCTGGATCATGTATGGAAATCCTGACCTCGACTTTCGGAAAACCGTCAGTTACGAATTCGGAATTCAGCACAGCCTGATGGAAACGCACCGATTGGATATTGTCGCCTATTATAACGACCGCACAAAGCAAACCGTGAACATTCGGCGGCATTTCAGCACGGGCAGTTATTTACGGAGCGCGATCGATCCGTATGCGGCGACCTATGTGAACAACGGCTACGGCGCGACGAAAGGAATTGAAATTTCTTTGGACAAGATTACTCCCGGAAGATGGAAATATCGTCTTAAATATTCGCTGTCCAGAACATCTGCCGGCGCTTATGGCGCGACTGAAATCTGGGCGGAAGACGATCCGAAAGCACCTTACGATATGCGAATTTACATCAGCCGCAACAACGACAATATCACGAGCGAAGACAAAACACACTCGTTTTCCGCTTTCATTTCCTATACATTTCCGACGAAATCCGGCATTCATTTCCGGAAAATCTATCCATTCCAGAACCTAACCGCCGCGATGAGTTACACAGCGAAAAGCGGCATTCCATTCACTTACGTGACCAGTTACGACGAGTTCTTCGATGTCTCGAACAACCGTCGCTACCCGATCGAATATGCAACCGATCTGAGCATCTCGAAAGATTTCAAAATCGCCGGATATATTTTCACTTTCGCCTGCCGAATTCAAAATCTGTTTAATAACAAGTGGCTGACACCGTTCGATTCCAGTGTCGAAACCGACGATATGCAACGATGGGTCGAGACCGGCATGACATGGGATAATCCCGAGCATCCGAATTACAATTATAACTATTTCCGCGTTTACCGGAATACGCCACGAGAAATCTTTTTTACCGTAGGAATTGGATTTTGATTACTGAAACCACAAAGACACGAAGACACAAAGACTTACTTTTACAAAATAAGAATCGTTTTAAGTCTCCATTTGGTCTGTCTAATCGGTTGAGGTATTTTTTAAATTTTCTTTTATGTGCTTTCGTGGTCAATGTTTTATTCAGTCTGTTTCTCGTATCACCAACGTCTCTCTTATCACAGGAGCGCGTTCTTTTCATGAACGAAGGTCGTCTCTGGGAAACGCTCAATCTGTGCAAGATCGGTCCGACCTTCAACAACTGGGCGCGTTCGGGTTACGGAATGGATTATCCCGGCTATGACCCGGATTGGATTTCGAGCCACACCGGAGAAGCACCTTCGCATCATGTCGGCGGTGGATTCTGGATCGGCGCATTGAACGACACCGGAGGCGTGATGGGACGTGAAGACTATGCCATCTACGCCGGTTCCGTCGGTTACGAATCGAATTCCAAATATATCGCCAGCGTCAACCGGTTCAAATATCCCGACAAAACCAACTATTTCCAGCAGTTGAGCTCCAACGAGGGCGAACTTTCGGCAGAGACAATTTTTCAATGGAATCCAAACTACCTCGATCCCTACACGATCAAGAGATACCTGCCGATTAAAGTCACACGGAATGTCCATCAGTGGGTCACGCACGAAGTCGATCAGGATTATATCATCATCGATTACACGATCAAGAACGTCGGCGATTCGACGATGCATAAAACTTACGTCATGTTCCTCTATGGCTTTTCGATCAACGCGCGCGGCTGGTCGGTCGTTTTCCCCGGATATAATTCCGGCGCGCGGAATAACCGAATGGTCTGGGACAATACGAACCGGATGATGTATGGTTATGCCGCCGATTTTCTGGATGTTTCGGGCGATCAATCGTACGACTTTGACGCAACAAGCGGACCCGATCAGACGGGCGAATTTCTGGCTCCGGCATACGCAGGTCTGAAATTTCTATATATCTCGCCGGATTCAAGCGGAAAAGTGAACAGGATCAATAAATACGGTTGGGCAGCTTCGCACCCGACGCAAGCAAGTATTCCATTCACGAACAAAAATTCGGTGGAACTGGAGTATGCGGTTCTACGCGATCCGTATCAGGCGACGGACGCCATCACATCCATGGGCGATTCCCGCTGGCAGTCTTCACGAATTTGGACGATGGTTTCTTTAGGACCGTGGGATTTGGCGCCGGGCGATTCCATCCGGATTGCCGTCGCTGAAGTCGTTGGTTGCGTGGATTACAAACTCGTCGTCGATCCGGCAAGCACAACGACCCAAATCGCCAAAGGAAAGCAGATTCTGGTCAATCTCGCCAAACGCGCACAGAACAATTTCGATACGAATTTTAATGTTCCCGATCCGCCGGCGGCTCCATCCGAGATTACATTGTCGCATCTTTCCGAAAGCCAGGTCGGCAACGTTATTAAATGGTCAGGCGCGGGCGAATCGATTCCCGACGGAGATTATACCGGCGACGAAGCGTTCGATCTGTTTGGCTACCGCGTTTATCGTTCGAGTTACTTGCCGATCGGACCGTGGGATACAATCGGCGTCGTGCTCAAAAGCGATCCGAATTTCTTCGATCTTGCAACCAATGAATACACTTATATCGATACAAACGTGACGATGGGCGCGGCTTATTATTACGCTGTGACTGCTTTCGATGCGGGACATACGAGTTGGCCGCCGAATCCTTCGCTCTACCCCTCCGGTGTTCCGTCACAGGAAAGTTCAAAATACGTCAACATGACGACGCGCTCTTTCCGCACCGGCTTGAAAGCATCCGAGAATTTATCAAAGGTCATTGTCGTCCCAAATCCATTTGTCATCGCTTCCGGATGGACGACTCCCGGCGACGAAGATCTCATCCAATTCATCAATGTGCCGAGTCCGTGTGTCATCCGGATTTATACCATCCGCGGCGAAATGGTTAAAGAAATCCATCATACGGACGACATCGGAACCGCGACGTGGGATCAAGTGACCGAATGGGGACAATATGTCGAGAGCGGTGTCTATATCTATCACATCGAATCCAAATCACTCACATCGAAAGGCAAAACGATAGTCGGAAAGTTCAGCATCATCCGATGAAAAGACGACATAACATAAGAAATGGTTTTTCCCGAAGATTCTATCAAAATCTTCGTGTTTTTAGTGCCTTCGTGTTTATCCTTCTCATCGGTACGAATCTTTTCGCCGAATTCCGGAAGACCGGAACTGCCGGTTATTCCTTTCTAAAAATTCCCTCGACTGCACGGCATGCCGCGATGGGTGAATCCTGCGGAAGTCTGGTCGATCACATCGGCATTTTGCCGCTTTTTCAGAATCCCGCCGCGCTGGGATTTCAAACATTATCTTCGGTTGGTGTCACTTATTCTCCATGGATCGCAGACATCAATCATCAACTCGCCGGATTTTGCTATGTCGGAAAATCGATCGGCAATTTCGGTGTCGGATTGAACTATTTGGACTATGGAAATATTCCGCACACGGAACAGGCCTCGGGGCTCGGGCAGTACCGCGAACTCGGAACATATTCGGCGCAATCCGTCGCCATCGGCCTGACTTACGCGCGGAAACTGACCGACAAATTCGCCTACGGCTTGCGGCTGAATTGGGTTGAAGAAACGATCTATCATTATTCGTCTTCCAACGTGCTCATGGACGTCGGCGTTTTCTATTTTACCGGATTCAGATCGCTCCGGCTCGGCGGTTTCATCAATAATTTCGGGGTCGATGCACGGTTTATCGGCGACACATTCAAAATGCCGACCGAACTCCGTCTGAGTCTTGCTTATGATTTGCTCGAAAATCCCAACCATTTCCTGACGATCACTTCCGAACTGTCCCATCCGAGCGACAACATCGAACACATACACATCGGCGCCGAATATCGATTCATGAAAACCATTTATCTGCGCGCCGGATACAAATATCCTTACGACGAGGATAGAGCATCGTTCGGAGCCGGTTTTTACTGGAAAGGTAATATTTTCGACGCAGCGGTGTTGCCGTTTGGCTGTTTCCCAACCGTTTTCCGCTTCTCTTTTCAGAAGGAGTTGGGACGATGAAGTTATTTAAAATCATTAACGGGATGATTTTACTATCGGCATTTTTACTTGCACCGCTGAACGCACTGGATTTATCCAACATCAGCGTTGGCGCCGTCGGATCGGTCGCATCCGCCACTGATACTTCCATTAACGACATTTCCGGCTACGGCGTTCGGATTTCCGCCAATTGGAAATGGAAATACAACCTTTCCTTCTCGTTGAGCAGCAGCCACATTTATTATTCTATCGACCAGAACGACGCCATCAAAAACTGGAACTGGCAATACTGGCTGAAAATATACTACCCTTATTCCGTTTACCCATCGATAGCATATCCGATCTACGAAGCGATCATCGATCCGAAGCAAACATTAAAGACCAAACCGGTTACGCTGGCAATTCAATACGAACCGTCGATCGGAAAGAAATTTCACGTCAATCTCCGGACGGGCGGCGGCGCGGTTTGGTACCACCGACAGTTATACAACGAAGAAACATGGCAAAAATACTTTGAATCGATCGATTATACCTACGAATATAATTTCAGGAATTACGCCAATGCGCGCACCGGCTGGGTTTTTCAGTCCGAATTTACGCTCGGCGCCGGTTATCGCTTCAACCAATATGTCGGCTTATCGCTGGCCGTCGATTACACCAATTATTTTAAAACCCGCCACGACTCGGACTATTTTCCGCTGAAGCGTTCGGTTCAGGCAAATCTCGAACTGGAAATTCTCTATTGAGCAACTTTATGAATAAACGGTTTGCACTTTTTCGTCTCACGATTCTTATTCTGGCTTTCGGAATATCTGCCGGATTTTCGCAAACGAGATATTTTATCGGCGGCGGCGTTCAGTCCGCGTTCCCGGTGAAAAATCTGGATTCGCGTTTCATGCCGACGACTTTCCCGACGGTCCGGTTCGGTTGGAAAGACACCGAAAAAGGCAAGACTCTTTTCGAATTCGCTCCGATGACATTTTCCAAAATCAACACGGAAAAAATGTACTACGATTCCATCAGCCAAAACCTGAAAATCCAGTCGGCAGCCGTCGGTTACCAGCAGACGATTTTCACTGTTTTCAAGAAGATCGATGTTGCCGTTACCGGTTCTATCACGCTGAATAAATGGCTCTACCGGCGGGAACGATTCTATTTTCAGAACACAAACGACGGCGCCCTCGACACCTTGTGGGAATTCAACCAATCGGATTGGAGTTGGGGCGCGAAAGCCGGCATGATCGTCACCTACTCGCCCGTTTCGTGGATTCATCTTGGCGCAAGTGCACAATTTCATCTCATCATCGCCGAACTCTGGTCCGCAATGGCGGTTCGTATGGAAAACGTCAGCGGGTTGAAACTGTCGGAAGTCGGCGCATTCGTCGAAATCAGCCGGGAATTTTAATCTTTCAGGAATTTGCCATGAAGAAATCGATCCTCTTTTTACTCGCGCTGACAACCATAGTGAGCGCCGAAACTAAGCCGAAATTTCTCTGGTTAGACGCGTCGGCAAATTTCGGACGGCTCGGCACCGAAACAGCGGTCGTTCGATATATGGCGAAAATTGCCGAAACCGGGTTCACCGGCGTGGTCGTCGATCTCAAGCCGATCACCGGCGAAGTTCTGTATCCAAGCAAAATCGCGCCGCAAATATTCGAATGGAAAGGTTCGACGCGGGAAAAAGATTTCGATTTTGCTGCTATCGCCGTTCGTGAGGCGAAAAAGAATAAGTTGACCGTTTATGCTTCGATGAACGTCTTTTCCGAAGGCTGGAAAGAATTCAAACGCGGCGTTGTGTATCAGTCGCACCCGGAATGGCAAACCGTTCATTATTCACCGGATGGGTTGGTTAAAACCACCGACTACGACTTCGGATTTGCTGTTTTCGTCAATCCAGCCTTGCCGGAAGTTCAGGAATATGAAATTCGCATCATGGAAGAAATGCTGACGAAATACGATTTTGACGGTATTGTTCTAGATCGTTGCCGTTACGATAATCTTCGCTCCGATTTCTCGGATTATTCGCGACAGGAATTTGAAAAGTTTATCGGGAAAAAAGTCAAAGACTGGCCGGACGAAATTTTCACATGGAAAAAGAATGACAAAGGCGAATGGACGACCAAGCCGGGAAAATTGTATAAAGAATGGCTGTTCTGGCGAGCGACCGTCATTCACGACTTTTTTGGGAAAGCACGCGCACGTGTCAAGGCGACCGGCAAACAATTCGCTACTTACACCGGCGCGTGGTATTCGACATACAGCGAACTGGGCGTGAACTGGGCGAGTTCGTCATACGATCCGTCCGAGAAATACAATTGGGCTTTGCCGGATTATCACAAAACCGGTTATGCCGAACTGCTCGATTTTCTTTTCTCCGGATGTTATTTTTATCCGGTGAGCGTCGCCGATCTGGAAAAGGAAAAGTCAAATCAAAAAGCGAGCAACGAAGAGGCAATCGGTCCGTCGCTGATCCCGGAATATACCGTCGAAGGTTCGGCAAAATTAGCCATGAATGTAACTAAAGGCGTGACGCCGCTTTACGGATCGCTTTATGTTCAGCAATATAAAGATAAAAACAATCCGGAACAGTTCGTCAGGGCGATCCAGATGTGCCTGAAAGAAACGAACGGCGTGATGATCTTCGATCTGGTTCATATCGACGATTTCGGCTGGTGGGATTACGTCCGCAAGGCGTTTTGATTTTAACCGCGAAGAAAAAAAAGGATGACCACGAAAAAGACAAACCCAATCAACCCAATCAACCTAATCAACCTCCGTAAATGACAAATTATCTCAAACTCGCTTCATGGGACGTTATCGGCATTCTCGGCTATCTCGTTCTGATGCTCGCCGTCGGTTTCTATTTTCGGAAATTCGGCCAAAAAGGACTCGATAATTATTTTCTTGCTGGGCGCAAACTTCCCGGTTGGGTCAACGGTATTGCCTCCGCCGCCACAGCCATGAACGGCGACGTTGCGCCGACTTATTGCGGCATGACGGTCGTGACGGGACTTTTCATTTACTGGTTTTTCATCTCGCGATTCAGTTTGGCACTGATGATCGCCGCCGTCCTGTTCGCGGTTTTCTGGAAAAAACTCAACCTCTTTACATCGCCGGAATTCTATGAAATCCGATTCTCCGGAAAATTGGCAACGACGATGCGCAGTTGGATCGCTTTCCGGAGCGCATTCATCTCGATCGTTGCATGGACAGGCGCCGGGCTTCTCGGCCTGCATAAAGTTTTGAATCCAACGCTCGGTTGGTCAATGACGACGACTTTTTCGCTCATCATTCCGGTAACACTTGTCTATGTATTTCTTTCCGGCTACATTGGTGTCGTTTCCACCGACGTCATTCAAACGGTCGTCATCTTGATTTCCTACCTCGTTCTCTGCATCGCCGTGCTGATCGATTTTCACGGGCCGACCGGACTTTACCAGTCGCTCGTCGCAACTTTGGGAACGGATGTCGTGCGGTGGTATCCACCTTCTCAAAATGAAATGCTGGGAGTCGTCGGTGTTTTCGCATGGATGATCGGAACCGCGATCGGTTACGGCGGAGACGCCGCGCCGATGGGAGGCGCAATGGAAGGCCAACGCATCTTCTCCTGTAAAAACGGACGTGAAGCCTCCAAGTTTTACATCTGGGCGCTGGTCGTGTTGTTCGTTCTGCTCTCGTTGTTGACGATGCCCGCACTCGGCGCGATGGTTCGTTGGCCGGGACTTTACACGGGCGAGATCAACAAAGAAACGGCGTTCGGTCTGCTTATCGGACGATACATGCCGAAAGGTTTTCTCTGGTTAGCCATCGCCGGAATGGCGGCATCGATCATGTCCACCATCGACTCGAATCTCAACTTCGGCTCGCAGGTTTTCGTGTCCGACATCTATCGCCGGTTCATCAAACGCAACCAAACCGATCGGCACTATTTGGTCGTCGGGCGGATCGTGATTTTTGTCATTACCGGCTTATCCATTCTCGTTGCAACGAAAGCGACAAACGTCATCGACATCGCGATCTTCATGCTCGGACTCAGTTCGGCGGAACTCTCCGCCAACTGGGCGCAATGGTGGTGGTGGCGATTCAACGCCAAAGCACGGATCGTCGCCTCGTTCGGCGGACCGGTTATTTTTATACTTGTCAAATATGTCCTTTTCCCGCAGATCGGCGCTTACTGGCATGTGCTGATCCCGATCGCTCTGACGACGATTCTCTGGATCGCCGTCGCATATTTTACAAAACCGGATGATGAAAAGACGCTGATCGAATTTTACCGACGCGTCAGGCCGCTCGGTTTTTGGAAACCAATTGCCGAAAAAGCCGGGATCGTTCCGGAAGACCGATCCAGCATTCTCAAAGGTTTCGGCATCGCAATCATCGGGATGATCGCCGTGTCGCTGGGCGCAATGACGGCTTTTCATCTCTATGTCGGACGATGGACGGCCTCTCTATTTCTCGGACTTGGATGCGTTATCGGCATTATCGCGTTCCGGAAGATTTACGGACAATTTATCGGTAAAATGGAGAGTCGGCTGTCTTGATCCGGGTGACGAGAAACAGTCCGGTTCTATATGATCTTCGACTTTTAGATCGTATCATTTCTTCGGTATATTTTCGACGTTCATTATTAAACTGAAAGGATTCACTATGGCATCTAATATTCCGGTTCTGATGGTTGAAGGACAATCGCTCGCCGCCGCGTGGGAAAAATCGCTTCTGGAACTCTATACGAAAGGATGCGATATCAAGACCGAATACGACAAACCAAGCGATCCTCCCAGCAAAGACTCCACGATGATCATCGTCGTGAAAGAGCCGCTTTCCGAGCCAATGATCCACCGCGATTTCCCCGGCGGATTGGAAGATTTACAGGAATATGTCCTCGAAGTTCTCGAAGGCATCAAAGACCATTGCGTCCGGAATGCCGCCGATCCAACCGATGCGCGATGGGAATATACCTATCATCAACGCCTTTTTACGTACACCATTCCCGGCGTCGAAAAGATTTACGACCAGATAGAAATTATTGCCGAGAAATTAGCCAAAGTTCCGCATACGCGCCGGGCTCAGGCAATCACATGGAAAGTCTGGGAAGACAACACCTGCTACGATCCGGCTTGCCTTCAAAGCATCTGGTGCCGCCTGCTCGCCGGTGAAAATGGCGTCTGGAGTCTCAACACAAACGTCCGGTTCCGTTCAAACGATGCTTATAAAGCCGCTTTCATGAACATGTTTGCCCTGACGCAATTGCAAGTTAAAATTGCCAACCACATCTCCGAACTTACCGGTTTCAAAGTCGAATTAGGCCGATATATGCATCAGGCCGATAGTTATCACCTTTACGGATCGTATTTCGAAGAATTCCAGAACCGCTTTCTCAGGGCGATTGAATCGCGAACATTCGAACAGCGTACCTATCGTTACGAAGCCGTCCGCGAGATCATGCAGGAAGCCATTCCCGGTATTCGGGAAAAAGCCGCAAACATGTGCCGGTGACCAGCAATTTCCAAACGGCAGAAAAGGAGAAAATCAGAATCACAGATTACGCCGATTTAAGGATTTCACAGATTTCTTTTATCAGTCATATTTTCTATAATCCGTGTAATCTGCACAATCTGATTGATCGGCGATTCAGACATTTTTTTTCTCGTTGCGTCAGATTCTCAAATCTGACGCAGAGCGACGTCCGGTACAGCATCAACGGATTCATCAGATTTGAACCTGCCGGAACAGAGAAGACCGGTTCCTATTTGAAACAGCACCATTCCTATTTTAAACAGCATCGTTCCTATTTGAAACAGCATTGTTCCTGTTTGAAATAGCACCACTCCTGTTTGAAACAGCATCGCTCCTGTTTGAAACAGCATCGTTCCTATTTGAAACAGCATCGTTCCTGTTTGAAACAACACCACTCCTGTTTGAAAATGGAACCGTCCATTTTCAAATAGCAAAAACCTATTTTTTCTTTAGATGTTACCTTATGCGCCGGTTTCGGTCGTCGTTTCCGTCGATTTGGCTTTCGCTTTTTCGAAGCGCTGTTTCAAATCGAGATAGATCACTTC
>Ga0247841_10000673_pt1 | contig 86291 bp, 77 predicted proteins | sample LaCruzMarch2015__2_FD_192410 | JGI IMG/M metagenome (GOLD analysis project Ga0247841, IMG submission 192410) | Freshwater microbial communities from meromictic Lake La Cruz, Castile-La Mancha, Spain - LaCruzMarch2015_18m | ecosystem: Environmental > Aquatic > Freshwater > Lake | place: Spain... | reverse complement strand
AAGAAGAGGGGAAGTCAATCGCTTCTTCTTCGCAGACAGATGATAGCTCTCTCTATGCCCAGGGTGTTTTAGCCGGCCTCAAGGAAAAGATAGCCGCAAAGAACGCCCTGCTTAAGAGCCTGCCGGATAGAGTTGGAGTGAAAAAGAATATTAATATTATCGCTTCAAAAAAAATGAGAGATTTTTCCGGGCCCTACCTGATGGACATTCCGATTGAAAAAGTATCCGCTGCTGCAAAAGGAAGGGGCGAAGAATTAAGGATTTTGCGCCAAAACACAGAGGATCCTTACGAAATTTTAGCTTATAGCTTGCAGATCAATCGATACGATCAATTCATGACTCTTTACCCCTACGGAGTATTGCCATTAGAAGAGATACCTTTTATTATTGCTCCCGAAACAATGGATATCGGCTTTGCAGCAGCTAATCTTTGTTTGAGCTATAGCCGTGGCAAAGAATTATTCCATAACAGGAGAGTTGAAAAGTTCTGGAAATATTCGGTAAATGATCTAGGAGATAACATAGGAAGTTTGAGCCCGGAAGGAAATGATGGAGGTTGGGAGTATATCATGAAAGGAAATTGCTATACCGATGATTTGCGGGTTTATGATAAAAATCTTCCCCTTCAGGAATACCGGAAAGTAATTGACGCCAAAGTTGTTGAAGGGGAAGCCAAATGCCTGGCGCATTTACTCTCAGGGTATCTTTATGAATTAAATGACGAATTATTCCGTTTCGGGCCTGGATGCGATCTAGAGAAGGCAGAGGAAGAATTTAAGCTGGCGGTCAAGCTTTGCCCCGCTTCTTTGACAGCGCATCTTAACTTGTTGGCTATCTATCTAAAAAAAGATGATTTAACCCAGGCTAAAAAAGAAATAAAGCAGTTAGCGAAACTAGACCCTTACTGGAAAGATAAGGATAGGCAAGTCAGCCTTTTAACGAATGTTAATAGGCAGAGTTTGCTTTTAGCTATTTTTGATCCGGAATCCCAGCATGTTTTGTCTCTGGTATATTCAATAAAGGATAACGGGAGTTAATAGAAATGATAAAAGTATTTCCCAGGCATAGCGTGGCTCTTTCTAAAGAAGCTTTCAGTATACTTTTAAAGGGCATTATTCCAGGCAAAGGCATGGATAAAGAAGATTTTATAGGAAAATTCGGAATGGCTTTCGCCGAATACTTAGGGGTTAAATATGCCTTTGGCGTTTCCTCGGGCAGAGGGGCGCTGGGTATAATCTTAGATGCCCTGGATTTTAAGCAGGGGACAGAGGTGATCGTTTCGGATTACAATTTTCCTCCTGTCCCGCTTATGTTAAAACAACGTGGATTAAAGCCTATTTTTGTCGACTTAGACCCGGAGTCGCATAATTTAGACATATCTCTGGTCAGGGATAAGATCACCCCGCGTACAGGGGCGATCCTTGCCACCCATCTATTCGGGCAGCCATGTAGAATGGATGCTATTTCAGATATTGCTAAAGAAAATAAAATAAGAGTAATCGAGGATTGTGCACACGCCTGCGGTGCGGAATATCAGCACAAAAAAACAGGGACTTTCGGTGATGTCGCTTACTTTAGTTTCGGGCCCGGAAAAAGTTTGCCCTGCTTTGGCGGGGGCTCAATAGTGACTAATGATGGAACAATCGCGGATGAAATTAGAAAAATATGCCTGAAACTTCCGCTGCCCCCTGCGAAAAAAACCCGAAAAGCTATTATAGAGAATTCTTTGTATTATATTGTTACGAATAAAAACATATTTCCATTTACTTTGTTCCCCTTCATCTATTTACTGTCTTTTTTTAACGCTGACCTGATAGATCATCTGCAGGATGAGGGTGTTGATGCGGTTGCTGCATCGATAAGCAGAAAATTCAGCATGACCAAGCTACAGGCTGCGGTCGGGTTGTCTCAACTGAGATCCCTTGATGAGAATAACCAAAAGAGGATAGATAATGCTCATTTTTTAAATGAGGAGTTCAAAACAGCAGAGGGAATAGGGCTGGTTAAGAATGTCCCCGGGGCGAAAAGTATTTATTTATATTACCGGATTTTGGTGGACAAAAGGGACCAGGTCAGGAGGGGATTATTAATGAGAGGCATAGATAGCGAAAAGGACGATATGCGTTCCTGCTCATCGCTGGAGGTATTCAAAGTCGATAAGCAAGATTGTCCTGTTGCTCAGAAAGTGCATTCTATGAGCCTTGAGATCCCCTGCAGCTCTTTTCTTTCCCAAAAAGATATGCTTTATATCAGCCGTCAGGTCAATGAAGCAGTAAAAGAAAGCAGGAAAGATTGAGGATACTATTAGTCAAACCTTGCTGGCCTTACCCCTATACAAAAGGTGAAGATACTTATAACCGTATCTGGCCGCCTTTATGCCTTGCCAATTGCGCCTCGCTTTTAGAAAAGCAGGGTTACGATGCAGCTATCCTTGATGCTCATGCCCTGCGTATCCCCGCTGAAAAGATAGGCGGTCATATAAAAGGTTATGATAAGGTCTTTGTTACTTCTTCTTCTTTAGACAGATGGCAGTGCCCGAATATCGACATAACTCCTTTTCTGGAAACCTTAAAATGCATAAAGGAAACCAAGGATGAAGTCTATATCATGGGATATCATGGTACCGTAGAGCCTGAAAATATCCTGAATCTTACTAAAGCTAAGGCAGTAATAAGGGGTGAACCCGAAAGGGTAGTGCTTGATATCTGTAAAACAGAAGATCTATCTAATGTAAAAGGATTAGCTTTTTATAAAGAAGGGGATATATTCTTCACGGCTCCTAGTGAGCCGTTAAACCTGGAGGAGTTGCCAGTTCCCGCTTTCGGTATGCTGGATTTTAGCCGGTATTCCTATGAAATATTAGGTAAAAGGCTTTCCCTATTTGAAATAAGCAGGGGTTGCGGTTTTAGATGCAGGTTCTGCAATAAAGTGATGTACGGGGATAAAATGCGCTTCAAATCAAAAGAACAGGTTTTAAGCGAACTAAGCTTGGCGATAGAGAAATATGATGTGAAAACTGGTTATTTTATGGATTTGGATTTTCTTTCGGCTAAAGGGTTGGTTGATGCGCTTTGTGAACATCTGATCGAAAAAAAATACCGCTTCAGATGGACTTGCCAGACCAGGCCTGACCGTTTGGATCCCCAGATCCTAAAAAAAATGAATTTGGCAGGCTGTAAGATCATACATTTAGGCGTAGAGGCCGGGCTGCAAAGTTCACTTGATTACTTTAATAAAGATATTACCCTTGATAAAATAGAAAAGGGGATGGAGATGTGCAGGGAGGCGGGCATAAAGACCCTTGTTTTTTTCCTTGTCGGCCTGCCCCGGGAAACAGAGAAAGACAGGCTCCAGGCGCTTAAATTTTTTAAGAAAATAAGGCCTGATTTTATTTCTTTTCACCGGTTATTCCCTTACCATGGTACTGATATTCATAACGATAAACTAAAGGCCGATGCGGGAGTGGAAAAATTCATCCGTTATGGGCTCTTGCGTTATTATTTGGACCCGTCATATCTATCTAAGCTTGAGCCTTCTGTGGCTTTGCGGGGCTTGAACTTATTCTGCAGGCGCTTAAGGAATCTAAAATGATCAATAAAGAAAGTCCCATCTCGGTTGTCCTTCCCGTATATAACGAGGAAGGTTGTATCGGGGAGATTGTCGAAAAGACGGATGAGCTACTGCGAAAGAAAGGCATATTCGAAGATTTTGAGATCGTCGCGGTTGACGACGGCAGCCGTGACAATAGCGCCGCCATCCTTAAAGAGCTGTCCGGTAAGATACCATCTCTAAAAGTAATCACCCATAAGAATAATCTAGGCTATGGTAAGGCCTTGACGTCGGGCATCAGGAACTCCGGGCATCCTTTGATCCTTTTTATGGATGCCGACGGCCAGTTTGATATTTCGGAAATAGATAAAGTAATTCCCTATATCCATGATTACGATGTGATAGCCGGATACAGGCAGAAGAGAGAGGATAATCTATACAGAGTAATCCTGGGCAAGGTTTATGGCCTGTTGATCTTTTTGTTATTTGGATTGCGGTCAAGGGATATAAATTGCGGATTCAAGTTATTTAAAAAACAATGCCTCTCAAGCGAAGACCTTGATTGCGTTTCCGGAGGGTTTTTTGCCGAAGCCCTGCTGGTCGCCAAGAATAAGGGCTGCAAGATCAAGGAGGTGCCTATAAAGCATCTTCCGAGGTTAAGAGGAAGGTCTACCGGTTCAAGCCTGAAAGTAATAGTTGCCAGTATTGTTGATTTGTTCAAATTAAACCGCAGGCTAAGGCGGGCGCATTGCGGGTTGTTTTTTATGGGTTTGGCGGGTGTTCTATCTCTGGGTTTTATCTTGCGGATATTCAGGCTGGATAGCAAAGTCATCTGGTATGATGAAGCCTGCAGCCTGGCGTATGTCCAGCAGGGCTGGGGGAATTACCTCTGGGATTATTTTAATTATAAGCCATTTTCTTTTTTCCTGTTAAAAATCTGGACCGGCATATTCGGGGTATCGGCGTTCCCGGCGCGTTTCTTGTCAGTCATATTCTCAACCCTGTCAATATACCTGATATATCAGGTCGGCAAGAGGCTGTTTGACAGGAAGGTGGGTATCTTTAGCGCTCTTTTCTTATCAATATCCTGTTTCCATATATATCATTCTCAACAAGCCAGGCAGATGAGCCTGATCGCTTTCCTCTGGCTGGTTTCATATTTGTTGTGTGTCCGGATTTTCTTTGAGAATAAGGCGAATTTGAAGTTAGTGTTTTTGAATTCAGTTGTCAATGTGCTGAGCGTGTTTACCCATCCTTATGGGTTGGCAATTATTGTCAGCCAGAATTTATTTTTTATGACCATAAAGGAGAAGCCGCCTAAATTAATAAACAACTGGTATCTGGGGCAATTTATGACTTTTTTGTTTTTATTGCCATGGTTCTTTCTTCCTCAGCAGCAGTATATGAATGATTTGCTCTGGTGGATTCCTCATTTATCCGGTAGAATTTTTTGGGAGACGCTGGAAACTTTTTCTTTCGGAGGGCCGCGTTACGGCCTGGACGATTTTAAAATAAAAATATGGTATTTGTACGCCGCGGGATATCTTCTGGTCGCGGCATATGTTTCTCTTTTATTGTTTGGGCTGTTCAAAAATGGAAAGCCGGAATCCCGGAATGAGCTATCCAAGAAAATATTTTTGTTGATTTGGCTATTCTGCCCTATTTTATTGGCTGCTTTAGTGTCTTTGTACAGGCAGGTATATCTTATTAAACACCTGATCTATGTTCTGCCAGCTTTTTGCTTACTTTGTGGGTTGGGTTTGTCTAAGATTCAACGTAAGATAGCCAGAGTGGCATTACTGCTACTGGTGATTATCGCTTCGGTCTTTCCATTATATGTGATGTACGCGAATGATTTTAATATTGACTGGCGCTCTCCGGCTTCATATATCAGGGATAACATGGGAGAGAAAGACACGATAATAATTTCTAATCTCAACGAGATCGTCCCTTTCATGTATTATTTTAACTATGGCGATCCGGCGCCGCTCAAAGGGATAGGTATCTTTGGAAGAAATACGGGGAAGGGTTGGCTTTCCGCATTCCCTGTTAATGGGCATTGCATCATCGGTATAAGCGGTGACAAGGGGCATAACAGTACACCCATGCTCAGAGATTTCAATTCACTGGTTTTCTCAAACCGTTTCGGCTGGATGAATAATGATATTTGGCTGGCATCAAGCAGATGGGGGAAGAAGGATGTCTTAGATTATATGACTAGGTTTTTCCTGGATAAACATTACAGGTTAGCTCATCGTGTATCGTTTGGGGGAGTTGAAGTCTTTCACTTTTTGAAGCCGGAGAGCCGAGATGCGTATCAATAATTATAAACATATAGGGGCAGTTTTGCTTTTACTGATTATTTGTTTAAATGTGGCCTTTAATTTTCTGTTTTTAAAAGCCGGGCCCACCTATCTTGAAGTATGCGACCAGATACACCATTTAAACGGTAAGACAAATTTTGCCCATCAACTGACAAAGGTCATTAATAACGGCGATTCATTTTTTGACAAACTTAAGGAAGGCGCTGCCCTATTCAATACTTGCAGCTGGCCAAGGCTGGTCTATTTTGCGACTGCTATTTTAAATTTCATATTCGGGCAAAGTACATTCGCAACAGAAATGGGAAATATATTATACCTTGTCATCCTGCTGGTCTCTGTCTATCTCATAGGCAAAGAGTGTTTCGTAGATAGTTACGCAGGCATATTGGCGGCATTTGTCTTATCCTGTTTCCCCATTATCAGGCAATATTCTGTTGCTTACGGCTTAGACCTGCCGCTCGCTTCATTCACTGCCCTATGTATGCTTTTTTTGTTGCGGGCAGATAATTTCAAAAAAACAAGTTATTCTGTTTTATTCGGCATAATCCTTGGTTTATCTATCCTGATTAAAGGCCAGATTATAATTTTCTTGTTCGGGCCGATGTGCTATATCGCCTCCAATATGGCCAGAAGAAAGGAGGGGCGGCCCCTCTTAAATCTTTTCTCTTCGCTTATTATTTCAGCGTTGATATCTTCTGTTTGGTGGCAGGGCCAGTTGAGCGGTTTGTACAAGGATGTATTATGGGTGGCTTTCAATAATAGTATGTCTACCGACTGCAAATGGCCTGTAAGTCAGTGGCCGTTTTATTATTTCATGCAGACCATTAAGGGCGTTAACATTCCGCTTTTTATTGTTTTCCTGCTTTCCTTTGTTGTGTTCATAAGATCAAAAGAAATCAGGAATAAGGCGTTGTTGCTTCTTTGGTTATTTGTGCCGTATTTAATACTATCCTGCCTGAGAACAAAATGGGACAGATTTTTCCTTCCGTCTTTATCCGTAGTAGCTTTGATAACATCCTATGGATTTTTGAAGATTACAAACAGAAAATACAGGCAAGCAGCCGTAATTCTTCTGGTTGTTTTCGGGTTACAGGTTTGCCTCAATATCTATTGGAATAGGGAGAGTGACAATTACGAAAAGATGGTCGGGATTCTCGTTGATACTATAAGGTGCGAGTCAAAAACCGATAACCCAAAGATAGGGATAATCGAAGACGGAGATTTTAATATGAACAGGGAGGCGGGATTAATCAGGTATTTGATAAACCTGAATTTGCCGTCTGCGCAGATTTATCTTAGCCGCGATAATCATACCGGGTTCCTGGTCAACTGTAAAGATTTTGATTTTGTCATATTCGGATATAACTCCAGGGCCAGGCATGCCTTTCCGAAAATAATAGTGAATGCGAGAGAGAAAGATGATCCCGGAAGCGCCTATTTTTATGATAAAGATGAATTAATCAGATTATTGGAAGGTACCGACAGGTGGCTTTATTCAAAGGAAGTAATTTTGTCTCCGGATAAGGTTTATACCCTTCTATTTAAGAGCCGCAAATAGAATTTTAGAAAAAGATTTCTGCTTGACAAGGGTGTTTAAAGAAGCGATAATTATAATAGTTGTGATATGCTAAAATTAGGAGGATGATAATGAAAAAAGATAAACTTGGGGCAGGATTTTTTAGTTCTATTATTTTAACGTTAGGAATAATGAGTATTTTTGCAGGCATAACTTATGCCTATGATTTGAAGGAATATTATCCTCTAAATGAGGGCGATACTTGGACATACTCTACAACAAAGAACGACCAGACTCATGAAACAGTGATCAAGGTAGAAGGCAAAGAAATGGTCGGAGAGGCTGAGGGGATAAAAATGGTATCCAGCGAGGGTAATTATGACCTGCTTACTATTGACGCCGAAGGTGTAATATTGCATAAAAATGTTTTTTCTGCTCCCGACGGGACACGGAGCGGTTATGTCCTCCATAATCCGCCACAGATGCTTTTCGTAAATTTAGAAATAGGCCAGACTAAGGAATATAAATCGACTTCCGAAGGCGTATATGGGCCAGGCGATCCGGCCTTGACCGAAAATGGGGTATTTAAAATAACTCTGGATTCCGTAGAAGATATAGAAGTCAAGGCAGGAAAATTTCCCGGGTGCCTTAAGTTCTCTTCGGATTACACTTATAGCGAAAAATCCGTTTCTGGTTCGGAGGGACATGGGGGAGACAAATGCACGGCATGGCTTGCGCCGGGATTAGGAATGGTTAAAAGCATTTGCTCTAGTACAGAATATAGCGCGAAGGATAATTCTAAGGATGAATATACAATACAGGAAGAACTTATTTCATCTTCTCTTATAAAGGTACCAACAGAATCCCGAGAAGCACCTGTCTCAGAGACACCCTCTGAACCTAAGGTCGAGCCTCAGGCAGAAGCAGGCCAAAATCAATAGGTTATAACCTTTCTCTTGCGCCCTTCCAAAAAATAGTACATTACTAATTCTAAAAATATAGCCAAGGACCTGCCGGGTTGTTTGGAATTGGAAAGATATCCGGATTATGTTATAATATATCGCAATATCAAATCATACCATAACGCAGAAAATGTATCAGAGGGGGAGCCATGAAATCAGCTAAGCCATTCAGAGGTAAATCCAGGTTTCTTTCGCCGTGCATATTTACTGTATTACTGGTGTTTTTGACCAGCGGCGTTATCTGCGCCTATGACAGGTCTCTTGTCCAGGGTTATTTGGATCAGAATAAATACGATGAGGCAATAAAGCTGCTTAAAGAAGAAGTGGCGTCAAACCCGGGGAATAGCGATAGTTATGTCAGGTTGGGCGGCATCTATAGGGATATGGCTAACTATGAAGAAGCAATAAAGTGGTATAAGGAGGCAATGAAGATGAGCCCCGGAGACACCAGCAGTTACATCGGCCTGGCGGATGTTTACGTAAAAATGGGTAATTTTGATGAAGGGGTGAAGTTGCTTAAGGAGGCAATGAAGATGAGCCCCGGCGATAGCAATATTTATGTCGGCCTTGGAGACGCTTACGCGGGAATGGCTAATACTGATGAAGCAATAAAACTGTATAAAAAAGCAATAGAGATAAATCCCAAAGACAGGAGCAATTATACCTGTCTTGGCGATATCTATGAAGGCCTGGAAAATCATAAACAGGCGTTAGAAACTTTTAAAGAAGCGATCAGGGTAAATCCGAAGGATAGCAGTGGTTACTATAAGCTTGGAGAAGTTTATGAGAATATGGCCAACTACGCAGATGCAACAAAATGGTACAAAAAGTCAATCGAGGTAAATCCTAACAGCTCGGATGGCTATATTGGGCTGGGTAACGTTTATCGGAAACAACACAACTACCCGGAGGCGATTAACTGCCTTAATAAAGCGCACAAATTAAATCCTTATAACCCCGTTGTTTATTATGGGTTTGGCATGGTTTACGAAGCTAAGGGTGATTATGATCAGGCAATAAAATGGCAAAAAGCGGCGCTCAAGAAGGATTTTTTCTATTCCTGCCCTCATGAAGGGCTGGGTAGTATCTATAAAAAAATAGGGAAGGCGCCCGAGGCAGAAGAAAATTTATTGAAGACGATAGAGAAAGAACCATTTTTTTCCAGGGCGTATTATAACCTGGCTGAATATTATTACCTGATTGGTGAGACTGATAAGGCAAAGTTCAATATAGAAAAGGCCTTGGCTCTCTCTATGCATTATGGCAAGACGCAGAAGATGCTGCAACTAAAGGGATTTATCCTGATAATGCAGGGGGATTATACTCAGGCGGAGCAGATATTCAGAGGGTTGATAAAAGAATACGGAGCTAATTGCGCTACTCTTTCCGGGCTGGGCCATATCTATAACGCCAGGAAGGATTATGAGTCAGCGCGGAAGTATTTTGAAGATGCCCTGAAGCCCGGCATGAAAGCCGAAGAAGGCGATAGGGCCATGGTGATGCTGGGGCTGGGATGGGTAAATGCCAATGAACAAAAGCATCTGGAAGCAATCAAGTATTTCGAAAAGACCCTGAAAGAAGAGCCTCTTCAGATATTGGCTCTTATAGGCATAGGTAATGCCTATAATTGGTTAGGTCAATATGCCAAAGCCGAGAAGTATTTTAAGCGAGCGCTGGAAATAGATAAAGAGAACCAGTATGCGCTTGCCGGGCTGGGTTCATCGTATCTTAACAGGGGAGAGGTTAAGAAATCTGAGGAGTTGCTAAAACAGTCGTTAAAAGTAAGCAAGAACACCTATTCTTGCCCTTACGAGGGGCTGGGGGTTTTATATCTACAGCAGGGTAAGACCAAAGAGGCGGAAGAAAGCTTCAAGAAAGCCATCCAGATAAACCCGGATATCGAATACCGAAAGTATAACGGCCTGGCAAAAATCTACATTAAACAAGGCAGGATCAAAGAAGCAAAAGAGCTCCTTACCAAGTCAATCCAGAATTATCCCTATGATGATGAAGCCAAGCAACTCCTGAAGGAAATAGAATCTAAGCGATGAAAAGATATCTATTTCTTTTCTCGGTCACTTTATTGGCGCTGCAAATCCTGCTGCCTGGCAGTGCCTGTGCCTATGATAAAGCTGCCCTGCAGCGTTACCTGAATCAGAATAACTTCCCCGCGGCGATCAAGCTGCTTCAGGAAGCCGTCAAAATAAATCCTGCCGACACCGGCATCCATGTTGCTTCCGGTAATGCCTATATTAAGCTGCATAAATATACTGAAGCAATAGCATCTTTCCGGAGAGCGATTGAAATAAGCCCCGGCGACACCAACGCCTATACTGGCCTCGCTAATGTTTATTCAGACCAAAGTAATTACCGCCAGGCAATAAAACAATATGAAGAAGTTATTAAAATAAATCCCGGTAGTGTTATTGGCTATATCGGTCTTGGCAATGTCTACAAAGATATGCATGATTATAAGACAGCGCAGACCTGGCATGAGAAAGCAATACGGATAAACCCTGGAGACAACAACGCTTATTTGGGGCTGAGCAATGTTTATGATGCTATGCACAACTACGCAGAAACGCTTAAATACCGGGAAAAGGCGCTTAATTTAGCTCCCGGGGATAGCCATGTTTATGTAAAACTGGGCGAAGTTTACGAAGATATGGCCAATTATGATCAGGCAGTAAATTTGTATAAAAAGGCGGTTAAAATCAATCCTAATGAGAGTGGGGCTTATTGCGGGTTAGCCAGGGTTTACCTGGCTATGCTCAGCCGCCCCGAGGCGAAAAAGTGGTATAAGGAGGCAATCAAGGCGAATCCGTATGACCCTGACGGCTATCATGGCCTGGGGAAAGTATATATCAATGAGCATAATTATTCCGAGGCGATAAAATTGCATGAGAAAGCAAGACGGATAAACCCCAGCGACTGTAACGCTTATTTGGGGCTTGAAGAGATTTATGAATTTATGCACAACTACGCCGAAGCGGTTAAATGCCTTAAAGAGGCGCTTAAACTGGATCCGACTTGCAGCGATATTTATATAATACTTGGTGATATTGCCGTGGATATGACCGACCATGCAGAAGCGATCGAGTGGTATAAGAAGGCAATTAATGTTAATCCCTATAATACCGATGTTTATCACGGCTTGGGGCGGCTCTACATAAGAGAGCATAATTATCCCGAGGCGATCAAATGGTTTAAAGAAACGCTCAGGGTGGACCCGTATGATATTTTAGGCTATATAGGCTTAGGGAAGTCCTATATAGAACAGCATGACGATATTGAAGCAAAGAGATGGTTTGACCAGGCCCTTAAGATAGACCCGCGCGATAGCGATGCTTATCTACGTATCGCTAAGATTTATGAGGAAGTGGGCAGCTATAAAGAGGCGTTGGAGCATTATAAACAAGCCTTCAGGTTAAGTCCGTCTAATATTATTACCTATGTATTTATCGGGGTCATCCATGAGAAGAGCAATAATCCTGCCGAGGCAATAAAATGGTTCAAGGAAGCAGTAGAGAAAGATCCCAGCGTTAGCGAGGCCTATTACGGTATGGGCAGGGTTTATAAAGCTATGGGAAACCCTGCAGAAGCGATCAGATGGTTTAAGGCAGCCATAAAGATGGATCCGACGGATGGCAGTGCCTACTATGGCCTGGGCATGGTTTATGAATCTATGGGTAATTATACTGATGCAGCCAAATGGCTTAAAGAATCAATCAATAAACGTTATTTATATGCCTGTCCTTACGAAGGATTAGGCCTGTTGTACCTGGAGCAGGGCAAGACTAGAGAGGCAGAGGAGAGTTTTAAAGAAGCTATCCGGATTAATCCCGAAGTCGAATATAAGAAATATAACGCCCTGGCCAGGGTCTACATCAAACAGGGTAAGCTTAAAGAAGCAAAAGAGCTTCTTGCCAATTCGATCCAGAGTCATCCTCAGGACAATGAAGCAAAGGAATTGCTGGAAGAGATCGGATCTAAGTGATGGGTAATGGACGCATATTTTTATTCCTGGCGGTTTTATTATTACCGGTCTTCCCCGATATCAGAATTTATGCCTATGATAAGATCCTTATGCAGCAGTATCTATCCCAGAACAAACACGAAGAAGCGATAACGCTGCTTAAAGAAGCGGCAAAAACAGACCCCGGTAACAGCGATATTTATCAAAAAATCGGCGATACTTACAGAGAAATAGGAAAGTATAGCGAAGCGATAGAGTATTTTAATAAAGGAATAAAACTGAATCCCCGCGATAGCGCTATTTACTCGGATATGGGCGACACTTATAAGGATATGGCCGACTACGAAAAAGCAATAAAGTGTTATAGAGAGACAATCAAGATAGACCCTAAAGATCCCGACGGCTATCATGGCCTGGGTAAAGTATATGTAAGAAAACGCGATTACCCCGAGGCGATCAAATGGTTTAAAGAAGCGATTAGGGTGTGCCCGGAGAATAGCGATATCTATGCGGAGATAGGAGAGGTCTATGAGGAGGAGGCTGATTATCCGGAGGCAGTCAGGTGGTATAAGAAAGCGCTTAAAGTAAATCCCGATTCACGCATAAGCTATGAAGGCCTGGGCAATGTTTACAGAAAACAGTCTAATTATAGCGAAGCAATCAAGTGGTATAAACAGGCGATCGATAAACACCCTTCTTATTCCTGCCCTTATCAGGGGTTAGGCCTTGTCTATAGAAAACTTGGAAAGGCGCCTGAGGCAGAAGAGAACCTGTTAATGCAAGTAAAAATAAAGCCATACATGGCTTTCGGGTATTTTGACCTTGCCAAATATTATTATTTGACCGGTGAGGTTGATAAAGCAAGGGTAAACATAGATAAGGCTTTGTCTTCTACTATTCATTATGGCGAAAAAGAGCGGATACTGGAACTAAAAGGTTTTATCCTGATAATGCGGGGGGACTATGCCCAAGCGGAGGAACTATTCAGGGGGTTGATTAAACAATACGGTCCAAGCTGTGGTTTTCTTTCCGGCTTAGGCCATCTCTATAATGCCAGGAATGACTATAAGTCAGCGCGTAGGTATTTTGAAGATGCCCTGAAGCCCGGGATGAAAACCGAAGAAGGAGACAGGGCCATGGCCATGCTTGGCCTGGGTTGGGTAAAAGCTAATGAGAATAAGCAGATGGAAGCTATTGCCTGCTATGAAAAAGTCTTAAAAGATGAGCCTCTGCAGGTTTTAGCTCTTTTGGGTATGGGCAATGCCTGTAATGCGATAGGAGATTACGACCAGGCAGAAAAATACTTCAAGCGTGCCCTGGAGATAGACCCTAACAGCGAATACGCCCTGGCAGAATTAGGCACGGTCTACCTTAATCGGGGTGATATTGTCCGTTCCGGGGAATTGCTGACTAAATCCATTAAAATAAACAGCACGAGCTACACCTGCCCCTATGAAGGCCTTGGCCTGTTATACCTGGAGCAGGGTAAAACCAAAGAGGCGGAAGAAAGCTTCAAGAAAGCTATCCAGATTAATCCCAATATAGAATACCGTAAATACAACGGTCTGGCAAAGATCTACATCAAGCAGGGCAGGATCAAAGAAGCAAAAGAACTCCTTGCCAAGTCAATCCAGAATTATCCCTATGATGACGAAGCCAAGCAACTCCTGAAGGAAATAGAATCTAAGCGATGAAGAAACATCTATTCTTTTTTTTGGCGGCATTACTATTACTGCAGATACTTCCCTGCAATAATGTCTGTGCCTATGATAGGGTTGTCATTCAGCATTGTATAGATAAAGGCGACTACCCGCAGGCAGTAAAATTGCTCAAGAAATCCATTAAGGCAAATCCCGGAGAGGCAGCCGGCCATATAGACATGGGGAATATTTATATCGTATTGCATAGGTACGACGAAGCAGTCAGGTCTTTTAAGGCCGCAATAAGGCTGGCCCCCGGAGAGAGTTTAGCTTATGAAGGATTGGCCACTGTTTATTTAAAACAGCACAATCACGTTGAGGCGAAGAAGTGGTTTAGCCAGGCGCTTCTTAGGATCAACCACAGTGACAAAAACGCTTATTCCAGGCTTGCCAGAATCTATAGCGCTATGGGCAATTATCCTGAAGCGATAAAGTGGCTAAATAAAGCCATCGCAGTTAGTCCGCAAGACAGCGCCGTTTATCTGCAGCTGGCTGACTCTTATGATCTGATGCATAGTTATTCCGCCGCGAAAAAATATTATAAAGAAGTTGTGAGGGTCGATCCGCGTTGCATAGACGGTTACCATGGCTTGGGAAATGTTTGCTTGAAGGATTCTGATTTCGCCGAGGCAATGAAATGGTATGAGGAAGCGCTAAAAATTAACCCGCAAGACAGTAACGCATATTACGGTAAGGGCAGGGTTTGCTGTGCTATGGGCGATCATGCTGAGGCTATTAAATATTTTAACCAGGCTATCCGGATAGACCCGGAAGACAGCGATATTTATCTGGAGATTGGCAGGGGCTATAGGGAGATGGGAAAATTCAATGAGGCAATAAAGTGGTTTAACCTTGCGGCGTCGAAAGTCAAGTTCGGAGATAGCGATATATATGTGGATATCGCCGAGGCTTACGAACGTATGCATGACTATAAGCAGGCATTAAAATGGTCGAGAGAGGCGTTAAAGAGCAATCCCGATAATCCATACGGCTATTTTGGATTAGGCAGTATCTGTTTAAAGCAATCCAGGTTCGGCGAAGCCGCAAAATTTTTTGACCGGGCATTCATGATAAATCCCGAAAGCAGCGATTTATGCGTGGATATCGGTGATGCTTACCGCGACATTTCCGCTTGCAGCGAGGCGGCAAAATGGTATGAACAGGCGATCAAAATAAATCCTTCCGACCCCCACGCCTACCAGGAACTGGGAAACCTCTATGCCAAGCAGGACAAATACGGCGAAGCGGTAAAATGGCTTGGCGAGGCAGTCAGGATATGCCCCGACGACAGCGATCTCTACCTGGATATCGGCAACGTCTACAGGAATATGGGCAAATATGACGAAGCAATGAAGTGGCTGGATAAAGGGAAAAAGATCTGCTCCAATTGCGACCGGATCAACGACGCTATCGGCCGGGTTTATGCCGCGCAAGGCAAATATGAGGAAGCGGAAAAAGTGCTGACTTCTATTGTCGATAAGAGGAATTTTGACTCTTTCAGATATAGATACTGGGGATGCCCTTTTCAAGCCTTGGGAGAGCTCTATTCGCATATGGCTATAAGCGAACAAAAGAGAAAAGTCTTGGATGGTTATATGAGGGCCGCGGACGCGGAGGAGTATATTATTTTCCCGCAGATGGAAGCAGCAAAAAAGTGTTATGAATACGGAGATTATGATAATGCGGTAAAATATATCGAACGCGCCATTAATCTGGAGAGAAGGCCTTCCGATATAAGGGAGCTTAAGTTATTAAAGGGGTATATTTTTATAAATAAGAAAAAATATAATGAGGCGGACAGTATTTTTAAGGAAATAAGAAAAAGCGGCACAGAGATCCAGGCGGCTCGCGCAGAAGTCGGCATAGGCCATATTGAGATCGCCAGAAATAACTTCAAACACGCAGAGGCATACTTTCAAAAGATGCTTGCTCTTGATGGAAATGATGCGATGGCAAACCTTGGAATGGCCTGGATCAAGTCTAACCAGGGTGATTATGAGAAAGCGCTTGGTTATTATGAGGTCATTTTAAAGAGTAATCCCTCTTACATTTTAGCTTTACTTGGAAAAGGCAACGCCCTGATGGGCCTGAAAAGGATAGACCAGGCTGAGGGTATTTTTAAAAAGGTACTCCAGATCGACCCTGAGAATGAGTATGCCATGGCAGAACTCGGCATTGTCGCTTATAATAAGAGAGAAGATAAGAAGGCGGAGCAGCTGTTTAATAATGCTATTACCAAGAGTAACTCTACCTACACCTGCCCCTATGAAGGCCTTGGCCTGTTATACCTACAGCAGGGCAAGACCAAAGAGGCGGAAGAAAGCTTCAAGAAAGCCATCCGGATCAACCCGGATATAGAATACAAGAAATACAACGGCCTGGCAAAAATATACATTAAACAAGGAAAGGTCAAAGAAGCAAAAGAGCTCCTGGAAAAATCAGTCCAGAATTATCCATACGATCCCGAGGCAAAAGAATTGCTGAAAGAAATAGAAAAATGATCATTCTGACGACGCTCTCATTATTATTCGCTGGTTTCCTGGCAGCCAGGTATTTTCTGGGTAACAAGGGAGGTTTGTTTGAGAGGGCGGGGGCAATAATATTTTTCAGTATAAGCGTGACGCCTTTTATCAATATAAACCTGGCCCTTTTAAATAACTGGCGCATCGCTAACGGGCTTACTTTCTGTGTTTCTATTCTAGCAGCAGTGCTTTTTTACATCTTAATCCTAAACTCTAAGAAAGAAAAAGTGCCCGGAAAAATAATAGATCCGGCAGCCTTAAAAGATGAATGGTTCGCCCTGATAGTGCTGGGGTTGGTTGCGATATTCTGTTTTAATTACTACACCGATAAGGAATCCCTTTTGTCATTAGGCTCCTATCTATTAAAGGGCGATGCCAAATGTTTTTACATGCAGACATTTGAAACTGTCAGGGGGCTGGTGCCGGATCTGAATAGCCCGCATCCTAGAGTAAACCCCTACGGTATTATCAGCACGCCCGGCAATCTCCTGTTTAGTACGACCTTTGTATCTACCTTTAAGTTGTACGGCTTTAAGATCCTCTATGTGTTATTTAACTCTTTGATCTTTATCTTTATTTATCTTTTGACAAAGAAACTTCTTGGCGGAAAAATCATTGCCTTGGCAACGGCGCTTTTTGCCTTATTTAATCCATACGCGTTGTCTATTGAGGTCCTGGACAGGAATGTAATGGCCCTGGCGGTCTCCGCGCTGATGATATATCTTGTCCTGGAATACAAGAATAAGATATTCCTTCACGGCCTGGTTTTCGGTATCCTGGCAGGGACGGGCTTAAGATTTCTGCCTTTGTTATTCGCCATCCCTGTCGTGATCCTTTATTCCAGGGAACGCCTGAACCTTAAAAACTTTCTGGTGTTTGTATGCGCGTTCCTCATTGCTTTTACTTTTAATTTCGCCCATCTCTATTACTACGGGTTTCAAAGCCTGGGAGAGACAGAATCTTCCCTGGCTTTAATAAAGAAGGCGTTTACAGAATGGCAGAGGACTCCCTTTTTACCTTTTCCCAACCTGTTGTTCTACCTTTTTAATATCCTGAATTATTTCGGCTATTTAATAAGCGGGATCATCCTTGCCGGAATATTTAATTTATGGAAAAAAGATAAAAAACTTTTCTGGGCGTTCTTTTTTATGTTTTTTCCCGCCCTGTTTATTCTCTCATTCCAGAGGAATTGGCTGGAGCAGGACAAAAGCCGCATTTTAGTCGCCAGTTTTCTGCCTCTCTATATTTATTTTGCCTATGGGCTTAAGGCTGTCTTTACAAAAAGATATTCTTTGAAAAAATGCCTCCAGATCGCCATTTGCTTATTGGTGCCGGTAGTTTTTTCAAAAATATTTTCTAAGATCGATTTTAAACAAGATGAAGGATTTTATAGGAGGAGGTTTCTCTACCAAACGGAAAGCGCGGATTATCACGCCTTGACCAGGGATTTTCTCTTAAAGGCAGGGGTATTCCCTGATTACACAAGGTTATTCAATAAGCTGGACCTGAAGGAGAAAAGGGCCGAGGAAGGGATTATTTTTAAGAAAATTTTCGGGGATCGGGGGCCGCAGCCGAAAGGCTTAAGCGCTAATTATAATTACATCCAGGTTGATTTTGATAAATTAGTTGCCCAGTCCGGCAATGCCGTAAAGAAGGTCAGTTATTCCGATATTTGCGCCATAGATTTAAAAGCCGAGGATAAGCTTTTCGATGTTTATTACGCGGGGTTAAAAGTCGGCTGGCAGGATGAATTATTGCCGGCCTGCGTCATCCTGCGCAAAGATGAAATAGGCTCCCTCGGAGAATTGTTTATTGAATTAAATGCCTTCGTGGGGATGGAGAAAGATGAAACGGGGTGCGACATAGTTTATCCTGTTAACGCAGTTGACGCCAAGCGCTCGGGTAAGGTAATCTCCGGGAAGGGGATGGGCTCGTTTCCTTTATATTCCGAGAATAATATAATGGTATTCAGGGTCCCGGATGATCTGAAGATCGTAATCAGGAATTGGTTCATTAATGAAAAAGGCGTGCCTTATAAAGTAGACGGCTGGTGCATCAGTCCGGATAAGAGAGGTAATTATAAGGCGGAGTTCTATTACAACGAACCGGAAAGTTATTTATAATTAAATATGCTTATCCTGGGATTATCCGACAGCCACGATGCTTCGCTGGTATTAATAGAAGACGGTAAGATACTGGCCGCTGTTTCCGAGGAAAGGTTTACCCGCCGGAAAAGGCAGCAGGGTTTTCCCCGCAGGTCTATTGAGTACGCCAAGAGTTTTATTAACGGACGGCCGATCGACGAAGTCTATGTGGCCGGGCAATTCGGCAGGGCGTTATTCCGGGTCATGGATGGGGTGTATTCAAAGAGCGATCCCTGCAAAGATATCTTTTCCTTTTCTTCAAAAACAGCCTGCTGGCTTGAGAATTTTATCGCCTGTTTTCCCCTCTTAAGGCAGGTCGAATCAAGGATAGGGTTATTCGCGCTTACAAGGCGGCTTAAAAAGGCCGGGGTAAAATACCGCACCATTCATCTGTCAAATCATCACTACTCCCACATAATTTCCTCCCTGACGGGCATTATCTCTTCCGATTATCTGGCTGTTTCGCTTGACGCTTATGGCGACGGCGATTCCGGGATGTTGATCAATGTCTCCGCAGGTAAGACGGTAAGTAGCAAGCGTCTTTCGCACAAGGACAGCATCGCGCAATTCTACAGCCATATCTCGGCGTATCTGGGTTTTAAGGAAGGTGAAGATGGCAAAGTAATGGCTTTGGCCGCACTCGGGAAAGATACGCCTCTATCCGTTGTCTTCAAGGATTTATTCAGGGTTGAGCCAAATGGAGTGAGGGTCAGCCGGCGTTATAGCGAAAAACGTTTTTTAAAAGCGCTTAATGACCTTAAAAAAGAAGACATAGCTTATGCTCTTCAAGAGACCTGCGAAAAAGTAGTGATAGGCCTGGTCAAAAATTGCTTATTGAAAGATTCCCGCCCGGATATCTTTCTTGCCGGAGGATTATTTGCCAATATAAAGGTCAATCAGCGCCTTCACCAGACCGGATTATTCAAGCGTATCTTTGTATTCCCTAATATGGGCGACGGCGGGATATCTTTTTTTCCTGCCGCGCATGAAAAGCCGGAATTGGCCGATGTTTACCTGGGCCCTGAATACAGCGAAGAATATATCGCCCGATTGTTGCGTAAGAGCGACCTGAAATATTCAAGGGAGTTCTTTATTGAAGAGAGGGTTGCGGAGCTGCTTTCAAAAGGAAAGACCGTGGCCAGGTTTGACGGCAGGATGGAGTATGGCCCTAGGGCTTTAGGAAATCGCAGTATTCTGTATCAGACTACGGATAAAAGCGTTAATGACTGGCTGAACAAAAAATTAAAACGTTCAGAATTCATGCCTTTTGCCCCGGTTACCTTATTTGAATTCGCCGACATCTGCTACGCCAACATCGAGGGGACGGAAAAAGCCGCCAAATTCATGACCATTGCCCTGGATTGTACCGAATGGATGAAGCAGGTATCTCCGGGTGTTGTGCATGTGGATGGGACAGCCAGGCCTCAGCTGATTAAAGAAAAGGATAACCCGGGTTATTATAAAATACTAAAGGAATACTACAAGATCACCGGTATTCCCAGCTTGATTAATACAAGCTTCAATATGCATCAGGAGCCGATCGTCTGCGCGCCCGAAGAAGCAATCCGGACATTTCTGACTGCCGAATTGGATTATCTGGCAATAAGCAGGTTTCTTGTGAAAAATCCCAAGGAATAAAATGGCGGAACAGCCGGCAAAAATATTATTGGTAAATCCGGTGACCAGAAGCGGCACGAGAGTGCTGCGTGTTGAGAGGTGTCAGCAGAAATTGCTTGCGCCTGTCGGTATATGGCCCCCGGTGACCCTGCTTGAGGCCTCAATATACCTTAGGCAGCTCGGCTTTCAGGATGTTGAAATAATAGACGGAGAAATTGAAGGCCTCGGCTTTGATAAGCTTGTCAGCGATATTGCGGGAAAAACCCCGGATATGGTGGTGATCCAGTCAACCACGCCTACCATAGAAGACGATATTTTATTTTCCTCCCGGATCAAGCAGCGCTCAAAAAAAACCTCTATCGTATTTATCGGGTTGCACCCCACATTTTTCGCGGGGGAATTATTGAAGGAAGCTTCGGTGGACTACGTTGTTTTGGGCGAGCCGGAAAAGGTGCTTGCGGAACTGGCCGGTTCTTATTTCAATGATAATGGCGATATCGCCAGGATCAAGGGTTTAGGATACAGGAATAACGGCAGAGTATTCGTTAACGAAAGAAGCCTGCCCCGCGATGATTATGATTATCCGCTCCTTCCCGACAGGGCGTTATTAAAGAACGATAAATATATAATGCCTCTGACGGCAAAGCCGTTTTCCGTCATAAAAGTCTCCAGGGGATGCGATTTTTCATGCTCATTTTGTACTTCCTCCCTGTATTACGGCAAGGGCTGGAAAGCCAGGAGCCCGGAAAATATCATAGAAGAGATCAGGGAGACCAAAGAAAAATACGGCATTGATACTTTTCTTTTCCTTTCCGACACCTTTAACGCCGACAATGATTTTGTGAAAAGGTTGTCTTCCCTGATCATAGAAAATAATCTTAATATCAGATGGGTAGCAAACAGCAGGGTGGACCTGGTCAGCGAGGATACAGTCATCCTGATGAAGAAAGCCGGCTGCCTGTTGGTTTCTCTCGGCATTGAGTCTTATGATGATAGCGTGCTGAGAAAAAATAATAAGGGCCTGGACAGGAAAGCCATAGAGAAGGGGATAAACATCCTTAAGAAACATGGTATCCTTACCTACGGGTATTTTATTTTCGGCTTAGAAGGTGAAACCAAAACCACTATGTTAAAGACCGCCGTAATGGCAGCCGGCTCAAAACTGGATTTCGCTGTATTTTATTCCTTGACCCCTTATCCGGGGACGCCGTATTTCCAGCGTTTTAATGACACAAACTGGAAGGATTATTTCCACGGGAGTTCCAGCATAGCAGAATATAAGGGGCTGGGTAAGCGCGTGATTAAAATCTGGGCATACATCGCCACGGCCATTTTTTATCTGAAGCCAAGCAGGCTGTTTCTTTTGGCGAAATATATTTTAAAAGGCAGGTTATGCTGATTTCTTATCCTTTCAGGTTTTTGGCGGATAATATGAGGCGCTGCTTTAATCTTCCATCGCGCCCCTTTCTGTTAAATTATTCGGTAACTTTCAGGTGTGTCCTGGACTGCAAATATTGCGGGGTGGCCAGGCTAAGCAATAACCTCGGCGATGAGGAATTGAGCGCGCGGGATATCTCGTTATTTTTAAAGGACAAGATGTTAAAAAAACTAAAAGTTATAGTCATCAGCGGAGGAGAGCCTTTTTTTAAAAATGACCTTAACCAGATATTGCTGGAATTTAAAAAGTCGCTTTCCCCATATATTTTCCATATTACCACAAATGGTTTTCTTACCGAGAAAATCGTAGAATCAGTAAGATTCCTTAAAAAGCACGGGATTAACATAGCGCTTAAGGTAAGCCTTGACGATATCGCCGATAAACATGATTTCTTAAGGAACAACAGGGGAAGTTTTAACAAGGCCGTTGATACTGTTGGGAGGTTGCGTGGTTTATTCGGCCCTAAAGAGCTTCCCATCGGAATAAACCAGACCATATTTGAAGAGAATTACCAAAGTATTCCAGAAGTTAAGAGACTATCTGAAAGTTTTTCCGCTTCGTATAGAGGTTTTGTGGGGCTGGAGAAAAGGCCGCTCTATACTGGCATTAAGAATGCAGAATACGGATTAGTAAATCTTAGCGATGATGCCAAAAGATACATAGCCGATAAATTCAGGAAAATATATAATCTACGCCGGCATTTTAATAATCATGCAGGATTTCTTGAAGAAATCACCATCAGGCATTACATAAACGGCCAGATTGAAATGTTAGAGAGGGGGAAATCCAGCCGATACAGATGTATGAGTTTATTCACTCATTTCAGGCTTAATCCCAATGGCGATATCATCACCTGCAGTTATGACCTTGATGTCTTAGGGAATGTCAGAAAAGAAAGCTATTCCTCTATCATAGGCAAGAAACAAACCCGGGATAAGCTTGATAAAGTAAAAGGGTGCGGCAGGTGCTGGTTAGGCTGCGAGGTGACCCCCAGCTGGGTTTCTTCGTTTTTTATCCCTTGGGGATAGCCGAAATAAGCTATATAATATTGAAAGAAAACATCTAAGGAGGAAGATTTTGATTAACAGGGTAGCCCTGGTTAACCCTTATTTCCAGAAACAGACCCAAGCTATTGCCCAGATAACCGTTGGGCCGCCGTTGGGCCTGGCCTACATCGCTTCGGCATTAGAGCGGAATGGTTATGTGGTGAGTATTATTGACGCCAATGCCGAGTGCTTGTCTATTGAAGAGACTGTCTCGCGCGTCCTGGAATTCAAAGCTGATTTGGCAGGATTATCAGCGGTTACCCCTACCGTAGGATTGTGTCAGCAAATCTCAGAAAAACTTAAAAAAGCGGATGAGGATATTTTGGTTGTGGCCGGCGGAATACATCCCAGCAGCCTGCCGGAAGAAACATTAAAAGAGTGTGTCAGTTTTGATTTTCTTATTCGCGGAGAGGGGGAGTTGGCGCTGGTTGAGTTGTTAGGCGCCTTAAATGATAATAGCGCGCTGGATCATATAAAAGGGCTGGTTTACAGGAATTTAGGGAATATTATTGTTAATGGAGCAGCCGATAGCGTTGAAAATCTTGATGATTTGGGTTTTCCCGCCAGGCATTTATTAAAGAATTCATTATATAAGACATTTGATTCCGGCAGGATGACTTCTATCATTGCTATGAGAGGCTGCCCGGCCAGCTGTATTTATTGCGCGGTCAGCCTGGTTGCCGGCAGGAAGTGCCGTAAGAGAAGCCCTTCCCATGTGATAGAAGAGATAGAATCATGCTTGAATAAATACAAAATTAGTTTTATCGCTTTTTTAGACGATACCTTTACCTTTAATAAATTATGGGTGCATAGCCTTTGCGATGAATTCATTATGACCGGCTTATGCCGCAAAATCAAGTGGTCATGCCTGACCAGGGTGGATAATGTGGACTTGAACCTGCTAAGGCATATGAAGAAAGCCGGCTGTGTCAGGGTGGAGTTAGGCATAGAGTCAGGTTCCCAGAAAATACTGGATTACGCTAAAAAAGGAATCAGCCTCCAGCAAACAAAAGAAGCATTTTTATTAGCTAAAAAAGCCGGATTATCCACTATGGGATTTGTAATGCTGAATGTGCCGGGGGAGACCATGGATACAATATCGGCGACTAAAAAATTAATTATGGAGTTAGAGCCTGATTTTCTCCAGGTATCTTTTGCTACTCCCTATCCAGGGACAGAGCTTTTTGAAATTTGCAAGAGGGGTAATTTACTGACTAGCAGGGACTGGTCCAAATACCTTTTCTTGAACAATCAAATTATAAAAAATCCTGCTATCAGCGAGGGCGAGCTGAAAGATTTAATGCAGGATATCCAGCGCACTTTCCATCTCAGGCCTAAATACATACTTAAGATGTTGTTCTATATGCTGAAAAATCCGCAGAGCGCAAAGACTATGTTTTGGGCAGGGACAAACGCTTTTCAAAAGCTTTTAAGCAGGTAATTTCCTATCGCCAGGTAATCCAGTCCGGCTTTTTTAAATGCCCTGAGCGCGTCAGAAGGGGTGCAGACAATCGGTTCTTCGTGCATATTGAAGCTGGTATTGATCAAGCTGGGGATGCCGGTAATCTTGTGGTATTCCTTCAGTATTTTATAATAACCCGGGTTATCCTCTTCTTTGATCAGCTGGGGCCGGGCTGTTCCGTCCACATGGACCACCCCGGGAGAAATTTGCTTCATCCATTCAGTGCAATCTACGGCAATGGTCATGAATTTGGCGTTATATTTTACTTTTTCTATATTGGTATAGCATTGCCCGCAGTATTCTTCCATGGTTACCGGCGCAAAAGGCATATATTCCGAGCGCTTTAATTTAATATTCAGCCAATCATTAACGCTTTTATCCGTAGTCTGATACAGAATACTGCGATTTCCTAAAGCCCTGAGGCCATATTCCATCCGGCCTGAAAAACGGGCAACCACTTTTCCGCTGGCAAGAAGCTGGGCAACGGTTATTTCAATATCCTGGTGATACTGGCAGTTTAATTCTTCCTTTTTAATCGCCGCTTCAATTTCCTGATTATCGTATCCCGGCCCAAGATATAGATTATCCAGTTTAAACGGCTTAAACCCTGAATTTTGCGCAAGATATCCCAATCCTGCTCCGAGGCTTATCCCCTGGTCATTCATGGCCGGATGGATGAAAATTCCTTTTACTTCTTCTAATTCCGATATTTTCTTATTCAGCCGGACATTGCCGTATACACCACCGGCAAGTGTGACATACGGGATTTTTGTTGTTTTTATTGCCTCTTTAATATATTCCAGCATTATTTCCTCAAAGCGCTTCTGAGCCGCCGCAGCCACATCCTCTTTTTTATATCCGGATAATTTCCTGTATATTCCTGAGTGAAAGGATTGCAAGAAGAGGGGAGGCAGGATAAAATCCTTACGGTCATCACTCAAAGAAAAAAGTTTTTTTATCAGCGGGTATGCTATGTCCGGATTGCCATAGCCAGCCAAACCGGTCATCTTGCCTGCCAGTAATGGATTTATCCCAAGCAGCTGGGCTATTGTTCCATAGAACTGTCCGGGCGAGTTAAGGGCTGATGAACCGTAGAGAAAATTGCAGATACCATTTTCGCAGGTAAATACCGCCGAAGACATCCCGTCGCCAAAATTATCCGTGGATATTGCCACTGCTTTATCAAACCCGGAGGTTAGATATGCCGAATAAGCATGGGCAGTGTGGTGGCTGGTTAGCTCTACCGGCTTATTAAACCTTTGCTTTAACATAGCTTTATTAAATGCCTCAACGCATTTCCTTAAAGCAGCGTTTTTGAATATGGCGTGCTGGTAATAGATTGTAGCCTTCTGCATAAAACCCAGGAAAGAATGTTCAAAGGTAGGGAACTTATCCTGGAGGATCCTGGGCAGGGGATGATATTTATTAGCGCAGAGAATGACATCTATGTCTTTAAGCGATAATTTATATTTATCCAGGATGAATTTTATGCTCCTGGCAGGGAAGCCGCCCTGATGTTTTACCCGGCTTAACCGTTCTTCGGCCACTGCCAAAAGGATTTTGCCGTCCTTAAATAAGCTTACATTGGCATTGCTGTCTTCGTGCAGGGTTAAGAGGTACATGCTTTAGGTTTCCTTTTGATCATAACGATAAGGCAAGGCAAATTTATAAGCGTTGCTACCGTCAGGATAAGATTGTTTTGCACTGTGGTACGCAGTAATAAGGCTACCCCGAATGCAGAAATGGGTATCAGGATTATGCCCAGCCCGAAAGCTAATATATGCGCTGATAGGCGGCAAGTATTTCTAAAACCGGCTTTAATTATCAGATAGCCGGGTAAATAAAAGACGTATATCGCCATAAGTAGTAAGTATAATATTTTCAGCATAGTTTGGTATTTAAGAGTATAAAAATTAACCACTGCGAAAATCGCAGCAATTTATCGTAAAGCGATTTTCTTGTTATTTTTCGTAAATATATTTCCAGATATCTACGACTGTGATCTCTTTCTGGTTTGCCTCTCGTTTAATTGTTTCAAATTTCTCAGGAAAATCTATTTTTCCTTCATAGAATTTCGGCAAAAGATTCCCTCTGGTAAGGCTTTTTTTCTGCGCCAGCAATTCCGCGGGTTCCTCTTTTTTTGTCCTTAAGTCATCTCCGATATAAGAAATATTTTTTCCTTCTACGGCGCGGGGGAAACGTTCATACCATCTTTGGTCAACCTCAAAATCCGCAAAATTTAAGGCTTTTACCACGATAAATACAGCGATGGATAATAAGATTATTCCGGCTAATCTATTCTTGAGGTTATCCTCCGAGAAAAAATCTTTAAGGCCCGCGGCTATAAATATAATAAGGGGGCTAAAGAGCATAAGCAGGAAGGTCATCTTCAGGTTGCTCCAGTTTTCCGCAACAGATAAAAGAAGATACATCGGTAAAAACCAGAGCATGAGGAAAATGAATAACTGCCTGTTCCGTTTGAATAAACTTACTGCCCCAGTAAAGATAAAAGAAAATATTAATATTCCAAAGGAGCTCGCCAGCGTCAGGGGCAGTAGGAGAAAAGTCGGGAATGAGAAGTAGGGTGTCCGGATGATTTTGTGGTAAAAGGGCCAATTCAGCATCCCGTTAAAATCAAATTTCCAGAACAGGAAGCGATGCTCAAACACCGGCCGGAAGCCTCCCAGGCTGGGGAATTGCGTCGGGTGCATGAAGGGGTTGCCAAAAGCATATTTATTCCAATACAGTATCGGGGTAATGGTTATAAAACTTCCCAGGAAGAACAAGGCTATTTCCCGGCCCTTTTTAGGGGAAGAAATAAAGAGCTTATAAATTATTGCCGGAAGAAATAGGATGCTTTCATTGCGTATCCCGCCCAGCGCGCCGTAAACCAGGCCGATTATTAATCCGTTCGGGGCCTCTTCCAGTAATAGATATAAGAGGATAGATATTATCATCAACCCGAGTATGTTGGGATTAAGGTTATTTATGGAGAGAATATAGGAGTTGAGCGCAGCGATGACCGCGGAAAAAGTGCTCAAGTAAAAGTTTTTGAAGAGCAGTTGGCTGATAAGAAATGCGAAGGCCGCGATAAGCACCCCGGATATGGCAAAGAAAAACCTGAAACCGAATATGTTGAAAAGAAGATACCAGGGCGTAAAAATAATCGCTCCCCCCAACCGCTGGTCTTTTGAGCTTATCCCATCAGCATCCTTATTTATCAAATTATCAGGCAGTTTTCCCGGTAGAGAATACGAATACAACTTTTCTCCGTCTTTGGAAACGAAATTTACATGGCTGTTGGCGATGAAAAGGCTGGGTTCGGTTATGTAGGTATCCCAGTACCCGCTGGCAGGTCCCTCGAACCTGAACAGGTAGTTTAAAAATATAAAAAGAAGGATGGCGAATAAGGCAATGGCTTTTATTTTGCTCTTTGATTGAGCGGGCTTATTGTCCAGGGTCAATCCTTTTTGCTCCTTTATTTCTTTAAGTGTGTCTTTGAAATATTCTTTATGAAACCGAGAAAGCGCGTTATAGTCGGTATACCTTCTGATGAAGATATGCCGGAAGAACATAAATAGTTTAGCCTGCAGGTGCATCAGCCCGAATATCAGAAAGCCCAGTAAATACCTGGTTTTGGTTATAGGTTTATAGGCGTTCTTGCCGTCGCAACATCTACCCATTGCTAAGCTGCTCCTTTATATAGCGCTCCGCAATCTGCTGTTTTTTCTGGATAAACTGGGTAACCAGCGGTTTTTCGTGCTCTAATGCCTTGTTGAATAAAAGATAAGGCAGGTAATACAGCTCTCCCGGGATACACCTGGGTTGAATGCCCAGGAAGCGGTCCTTGACCGGGATGCCCATATGGAATTTTAATTCTTTCAGTTTCTTTATTTTTTCCTGCCGGGTCTGGTTGTAAACCGGGACAAAATAATCAATGCCGAATTTTTCATAAAACATCATAACTAAAGACACGCTGTGGGGCATCTGTTCAACCATTTCGCTAGTATCCCTGGAGGAGCCGTCAGTCATAAATTTAATATTATTCTTTAGGTTGTAGATTATGCTTTGGGTGTGCATGGCCAGTTTACATCCCAGGCACCAGATGAACCCGGATTTATATTCTTTATAATCTTCCAGTAAGGTGTCCAGGACCATTATTTTAAACAAACCTTCAATATTAATCAAATTGAAAGTGAATTTATCCTTAAATTTAGCCATCAACTCATTTGCCCTCTTTCTGCTTACGCCCATATTGTAATGGCCGTGGCCGTTACAATAAGTCAGCAGGTGAACTTTGCTGTATTGTTCTGACAGGAGAACCGCTGCCGAAGTAGAGTCAACCCCGCCGGAAAACATCAAGGATATCTGGTTATCTTTCATATTGGGATAATCTGCGTGCATAATCGATAGTAGGGATTAAATCAAAATCTTTTTTTATCGCGTTTAATATCTGGCTGCATATTTTTTGTTTCACGGTTAAAGGTAAATTCAGGCCGTATTGGCGTTTTATCTCAATTTCGCTGATAGGGTCGGAGAGTTCGTTAGTGTGGAATACAAAATTTAATGGCAGCCCGGTAAGGCTAAGGAGGGCATATCCCAGTTTAAACAACCCGCAGCCAAAGCCGAAATGATAAGCGGCAAAGTTAAAGCTGGCGTGAAAAGGAAAACGCAAAAGCGGCATAGTGGTGATAGGTACTTCAATAATTTTCATTGTGCCTTTTTTCCATATCCTCTCGTTGGAAGGGTGATAGGGGGCAAGGGGGGAAAGGCCATATTGAAATCTTCCCAGGTAATGGTCTTTGCGTGGTATTTTTAAAGCCCCGAATTTCAATCTCTTGATCAGCGGGCCGTAGAAGGTCGGCATAAGCGAAGAATCGTATAAATAACCCCTGTCTTCTAAAATTTTCAGAACCTCGTTGTCCACGTCATTAGAAGGAGTCCTGAATCCTTTTGGGGTCACTCCCAGCTTATCCTGGATGATATGCTCGGCATCTTCAATTTCCCGCCTCTTTTCATTAAAAGAGAGAAAAGAAAATCCTTCTCTATGGGTCATGGTATGATTGGCGATTTCGTGGCCATTATTTACCACTTCTTTAAGCAGCCCTACTTTAGAGTCAGAAAGGAGGTCTTTGCCGACCACAAAAAAAGTAGCCTTGATGCCAAATGCCTCAAAGAGCTGCAAAAAACGGGGCAGGCTTGATTCATACATGATGTCCTGTTGTTTCTGGTAATCCAATCCAAAGTGCTGGAAGATGACCCACAAGCCGTCGGTGTCAATCTGGATGGTGCCTGTTTTTTTGGATAAATTATGCTTTTTCATCGGATAAAATCAGAAAGACAAGAGCAGGCCGGTAATCATCCACCATATAAAGGATACCTCAGGCAAGAAGAAACTGAAGTCAATGAAGTTATGGGCCAGGAATATTGCTGAGGCTGCAAGCAACGCTGCAATCTGGGTTTCACGTTGTGAATCTTTGAGATTCTTAAAGGCTAACCTGAAAACAGAGGATAAGAGCCATAAGAGAGCGATTAGCCCTAATGGCCCCATCTCTGCCAGGATTTGCAGGTAAGAATTATGGGTATAGCGGCATTCGGGAAGGTTAAAGTTCCCTATGCCCACGCCTGTTAAGTAGTGGGTTTTTATTACGGTTAAAGTATCCTTCCAGTAATCCATCCTTGCGATAAGTGAAAAGGCCGGTTGGGCATGTTCTTTTTGGAAGGTTGACCTTGTGATAACAATCCCTCCTATAATTAATAATAACCCAAATACAAAAATCGCCCTCTTTTTGCTTCCTCCGCCGCACAGGCAGGAATATAAAGCCAGCCCTAAACATAAAGCTATGAGCGCGCCTATGGATTTCGTAAGCAGCAAAGCGATTAGTAGGGGTGCTATAATCCAAACCCTGTTTTTGATAGCTAAACAGGCGGCAATAATCATCGCCAGGTATCCTCCTAATATATTAGGGGTGACAAAAGGAAGGAATACCCTTCTTTGCTCTATATAGTCAAAAACAAAAGGGTCGATATTTGCTTTATTAGCCAGATAGTTCAATAGATGTTGGAAACCAAAGAAATATTGGTAAATTGCCATCAGGCCGATGATTACCGCTGGCCCTGCAAGGGTGTAGATTAAGAATTTTTTCTTTTTTTCATCCATGGAGGCCGCGATTATGAATAAAGACAGGCCGCATACATATTTGTATAGTTCTTCAAAACTAGTGAGTTTATCCTGAGAAAAAGATATTGAAACAATCAAGGCCAGGCAAAAGAGGCTAAGGGGGCGTTTTAAAGCTGATAATTTAGTTAAGGAAGGGCCACGGTAAAGAAACCAGAAAATTAACAAGATGATTAGAAAAACAGAGTGTATATAATTCGAGATAGGGGAGGCTACGCTAGAAATAAAAGGGCGGATAGAAATTAGAATTAGCAGGATTATAAGCATTATGTTATAATTCTATTCTAAGATAAAACCTATGTCAAATAAAATAGTTAGTATTATTATTGTTGCCGCTGGGACCAAGGATTACCTTAAATCCTGCCTGGATTCAATAAGGGGGCAGGATTACCCGGATAAAGAAATTATAGTGATTGATAATTCGCTTAGCCGGAATTTCGGGCAGGAATTCAGGCAGTCTTACCCTGAGATAAAATTATACCCCAGCCAGGAGAACCTGTCTTATTGCCAGGCGCTTAATAAGGGTATAGAGGCATGCAAAGGGGATTTTATTCTCTGCCTTAATGATGATGTGGTTTTGAGCAGGGATTATATTGAGAAAACTCTAAAGGCCTTTGATATTGATGAAAAAATCGGTATGGCCAGCGGGAAAATCTTAAGGAGCGACGGCAAGACTATAGACAGTGCGGGGTTATCCTTAAATATCTGGCGCACAGCCACGGAAAAAGGCTATGGAGCGACGGATATAGGCCAATTTGAAAAACCAGGGTTTATTTTCGGGGTAACCGGGGCAGTGGCATTATACCGCAGGCAGATGCTTGAAGAGATAAAGATAGATGGGGAATATTTTGACCGGGATTTTCGTTTCTTCTACGAAGATTTGGATATTGCCTGGCGGGCCGAAAACCGCGGCTGGAAGGGCTATTATATCCCCGGGACAGTAGCTTATCATGTCAGGGGCGGGACGGCCAGAAAAGATAAGGGGATCAATAAAAAATACGCCCGGCGTTATCTTAACCAGGAATTACTTTTTGATTTAACCAAAAACAGGTATCTGGTTATTATTAAAAATGAAACTTTATTAAATTTTTTGCTGCATCTTCCGTTTATCCTGCTCTACGATACGTTCAGCTGGGGGTATATCCTATTTTTTAAGCCCGGGTTAATAAAAAGGTTCGCGGAAAAACAGATACCGGTAGCTTCGGCTTTTAGGAAAAGGCGGTTGTTAAAAAATGGATGACCTGGAGTTTGCCCAAAAGTGCGCGGCAGGGGACAAGCGGTCCTGGGATGAATTCGTGGACAAATATTCCCGCCTGATATACAACTATATCCACAGCGTCTTGAAGTCAAGGGGCGCTGCGGCCTCGCAGGAAAACACCAGTGATATCTTCCAGGACATTTTTAGTTCTTTAATCGAAAATAATTTCAGGAAACTAAAAAGTTTTCAGGGTAAAAACAGGTGCAGCCTTGCCAGCTGGCTAAGGCAGGTGACTGTCAACGCCACCATTGACCACATCCGTAAGTCAAGGCCGCTTTTTTCTATTGACCAGGAGGGTGATGACGGGTTTAGCCTTAAAGATGTATTGGCGGATAAGTCAGGGCCGGTAACTGACGCGCTGGCTCAGGAAGAAAAGCTCCAGCAGCTGAAAGATTGTATAGAAAGATTAAGTTCCTTGGATAAATATTTCTTAGAGCTGCATATTAATAAGGGCATAGCTTTAGAGCAATTAAAAGAGGTTTTGGGGCTTCTCCGTGGCGCGGTAGATATGCGTAAATCCAGGATTATTGACAGGCTAAGGGATTGCTTTGGCAAAAAAGGTTTTATGTTTCCGCCATAATTAATGGCGGATCCGCCTAAATTTTTGCTGATTTTGTGGCGGAAGATTTTGAATAACTTAGTTAGATTGCGCAATTTATTGCGTCTATTATAACAGGGACGGTGTATCAATCATGGAAAATAAATTAGAGGGGTTGATAAGGTTAGCTTATAGGAAATGGAAGAAGGATTCGGTCAGGGCAGAAGATGACCATCCGGACGAAGAAATCCTTGCCTGTTTTCTTGAAAATAAATTATCCGAAGAAGAGAGCGAACCGGTGTGCGCGCATTTGATAGCCTGCCGGCCTTGCCTGGAGGCCGTTGTTGTCCAGTCCGGATTAAAGGTATCCGAGATAGAAGAGTTACCCGGGGGGTTGCTTGAACGGGTAAAGGGTTTGGCAGGCTCAATAGGCAGACCCCTTGTCCTGGAAATAATCCTGAAGGCAAAAGAGAAGCTGTTAGAAATGCTGGAGACTAACGGCGATATATTGGTGGGGCAGGAATTAATGCCGGCTTCAATTTTACGCAGCCGCCAGATAAAAGAATTTAAAGATAGAGTCACTATCCTGAAGGATTTTCAGAACGTCAGAATAGAGGTGGGAATAGAAAGTAAGGAAGCCCCTGGTGTTAATTTGACTGTTATGGCTAAAGAAAAACAGACCAATAAGTTGATTCAGGATTTGAGGGTCACCCTTATAAAAGACGGCCTTGAGTTAGAGTCTTATCTTAGCGATTCGGGTTCGGTTACTTTTGAGCAGGTCCTCCCCGGGAGATATTCCATTGAGATAACCGTTTCCCAGGATAAGCTTGCTACGGTCAAGCTGGATATAAAAAAATAATCTGATATTATGCCGCAAGACGCAGGTGGTGTTTTGGTTCTGGAGATATTGAAGCAGGCCGATTCGCTTAAGATGGGCGTCTTTGAATCAAGCGAACTGGCTCCGACATTAAGGCATTACAGCCAATGCAGCGTTTCGTTCCCGGAAATTGAAAAATTATACCGGGAAATACTGGTAATCTTAAGCAGGGCAAATAAGGGCGGTATCTTAGAGCCCGCTGGCCTTAATAATTTCAAAAAGACCGCTCAATTGCTCTGGGACCATCTGCTCACCGGCGCGGTAAAAAATAAATTAAAGGCTTCCCCGTGCAAAGGGCTGGTCCTCTCCATAGACGAAGAACTGATAAATATCCCCTGGGAAATCTTATTTACCGGAGATGATTTTTTATGCCTCAAGTTTAACCTGGGCAGGCTTATCCGCACCAGGGCCGGGCCGCCGATCCCGGAATACCGCAGCCTTGCCAATAAACTCAAAATGCTCATATTGGCTAATCCTACCAATGATTTAAAATCCGCTTATCTTGAAGGCGCCTATATAAAGAACCAGCTTGATAAAAAAAGAAGCGAGATCGGCGTTGATTTTAAATCCACCCAAATCAATACATTTTATGTAAAAAAGAACCTGCGCGATTATGATGTAGTCCATTTTGCCGGCCACTGCGAGTATGACCGGAATAATCCGAAGGACGCCGGCTGGCTGTTAAGCGACGGAATATTGACTACCCAGGATATTCATACCCTGGGGCAGACTTTATCTCTGCCGTCTTTAGTATTTTCTAATGCCTGTTATTCTGATAACCTGGCTTCAGCGTTTTTATTTTCAGGGGTCAGGCATTACATAGGCACGATGCGCCGGATAGAAGACCCGGTCAGCCTTCTTTTCGCCAATGAGTTTTATGCCCAGCTGACCTGCGGAAAATCTATCGGTGAGTGCATGCGCCATGCCCGCTTAAGATTGATAAAAGAATACGGGATAGCTTCTATCTGCTGGGTGAGTTACCTTCTTTACGGAGACCCGGGTTTTGTCCTGTTTAAGCCAAAGGCAAAATCACAAATACAGAAAATAAAAAAAGATGCCCCGGGGTTCAGGAACCGCTTCAGGCGCCTTTCTTTTGTTGCGGTTGCTGTAGCTATTTGCGTAGGGCTTTATCTCTGGGTGCCCACAATTAACCCTGATATTTACCTTTTATTTTTTAAATCCCGAAATTTATTTGCCAAGGGCGAAAGCCGGGAGGTTATTTCGCTCTGCAACCGGATTATTAAAAAAGACCCTTTTTTCCTGGATGCCTATCCGATGCTGGCGGATACTTACCAGAGGCTGGGAGATAAAGATAATGCCTTGAAGTATTATTTTGAATATGCCAGGTACAGCCAGAAAAGGCAAGACCGGAAAAATCTGGCTTCCGCTTATATCGGCCTGGGTTGGGTTTATCACTTGTACGGGGAATACCAGAAAGCCTTTGATTTCTATAATAAGGCAGTGGAATTAAGCGCCGTCAGTAAAGATAGGTTAAACCAGGCCAGGGCGCTGAGAAAGCTGGCAATCTGGCATGCGGATAAAGGAGAAAATGAACGGGCGTTGGAATTATTAATGAAGAGTTCAGAGATCAACCGCGAAAGGCAGAATATCTATGGGCATAAATATAACCTGGCCTGCGATTATTTTGATATAGGCCTGGTGTTTGTCAACAAACAGGATTTTGTTACCGCCGAAGAATTCTACGCTAAGAGCCGCCGTCTATTTGAGAAGTTGAAATTGAGCAATGAATTAAGCGATTGTTATTTTAACCTGGGGGAAATTTATTTGTTTGAAAAGGAATACCATAAGGCCCAGGATTGCTACACTAAGGGCTTGCGTATAGACCAGCTGCAGGGGAATAAATTAAATCTGGCCGGTGATTATAATATGATTGGAGAGTTGTGCGCGGCAATGGATAATCTGGCTGAAGCAGAGAAGTATTTTAACCAGGCTATCTCGCTCTCCAAAGAGATAAGCTCGCCGCTTGAGTTAGCCGGAGCCTGTTTTAACCTGGGGCATCTGTATAAGAATAAAGGGCAGAAGAATAAGGCCAGGGAGTGTTTCAGGCAGGCCCAGGAGATATATCATTCGGTTGATGCTTTGCGTTATCAGGAGATAAAGCAGGAACTATTGGCCCTGGCGGATTAATTTAGCAGGAGTAAAATCAATATGAAGCAGAGTACAAAAGAAGCATTAATATGGATGTTGGCATATTCAGCGTTTAGTTTATTTTTCGCCTCTTTTTGTTTTGCTGAGCCGGCGCAGATCATCCGCTACCGGGTAACAAAAAAATTCCAGTTGAAGGCTCTGGCAGATTTGTACACCTTGCAGTTTAAATTTCCCCTATCAAGGAAAGATATCCCCAGGCAGCAGATGATCGACCTTGATACTTCTCCCAAGGCCAATGCCATGGTCAACGACCCTGATGGCAACAGGATAGCTATCTTTTATTTTTCAAATGTTAAGGGAGGGCAGGAGATACCTGTAGAGATTTACTATAAGGTTGAAATAGAGCAGGAAAGTAAGGATATCAAGCCTTCCAGCATCCCCGATGATTACCCTGAACTTGAGCCGGATTTGGCGCGTTACTTAAAAAGAGAAGAAAATATAGATATGGAGGATGAGTTAATCCAGAAGACCCTGGTTTCAATTGTGGGCGAGGTAAAAAATCCTTATTTGAAAGGCAAGGCAATATATGATTTCATAGTGGCAAATATAAAATACGAAAACAAAGAGGACCTCTCCGGGCTGCAGCGTTCCAAAGAGACGCTCATACAGAGAAGGGGGAACTGCGCAGATATAACCAAGCTTTTTATTGTCCTTGCCAGGGCAAGCGGCATCCCTACCCGCCAGGTAGACGGGCTGGTTTTTTTTCCGAACGTCTCTCCAACCAAGAGCGTGGAAAAAGTCGGCCACGCCTGGGCGGAAATTTATCTGCCGGTTTATGGCTGGTTGCCGGTTGACCCCACTTTTGGCATCTCCCAAAAGGAAGAATATTATTGTTTCAAATACAATAATCATATCAGGGAATTTTACGGCCAGGTCATCTCGCGTAACCCCGGTTCTTTATACAGCGGAAGTTCCATCCAGGTGAGGACTTACAATCCCGGCGGTGGCGTGCCTGTGGCTAAAGATGCCCAGATAGAGATTGAATTGTTAAATAGCAGGATTTCCTTGAATCCGGAGAAGAGCGAATAAATAGTTTAAAAATTTATTGACTTATGGTATACTTGTTTTGAGATAATAAAATCGGAGGGATGATTATGGATAGCCAATTTGCAAACGGCAGTGAAAGGCGCAGGGCCGAGCGGGTAAGAGTTAATATTACGGTTGCTTACCAGATAGAGAAACCTATAAGCATAAAGATGCTGGTTGGGGAAGAAGAGGTAGAAGCGACAATCGTAGACATAAGCGAAGGCGGCCTGGCTATCCTGACCAAGCACGATCTGCCCATGGCTACCCTGCTTGTGGTAGAATTTATGTTAATCAGGACCGAGAAAGAGACTAACTTTAAATACTATGAGTCGGTAAAGATAAAAGGGGAAGTCAAGTCCAGCATTGTATTAGGCGAAGAAAAATACCGCTTAGGAGTGGCTTTTAAGGGTTTAGACGAGGAAAGCAAATTCAAGATATCCGCTTTTGTAAAAAAGGGGAATATTCCCAAGGAACCGGACATCACTTACGGAGAAGCCTGATAATTATCCCGCCGAAAAACCCGGAGTTCCTGCGCATCCAATCAAACATCCACTTAATTAAATAATCATGCTCAATATTACAGATAGAAGAAAAGCAAAAAGGAAGATAGCTAAACTTTCCGTCCGTTATAAGATAATCGGCCAGGATGGTATAGATTATGCTGTAGTTACTACCTCCGATATAAGCCCGGCCAGCGTTGCCTTTACCTCTTCCCATTCGATTGCCATTGGCGCCAAGATTGACGCCGAATTGATCCTTCCGACTTTAAATGCGGCCATAAAATTTAGAGGCAGCATAAAAAGGATTGAAAAACTTGATGAAGATAAATATTTGTACGCCGTGGTTTTTGAAGAAATGGAAAAGCAGGATAAAGCCGTCCTGGAGAGGTATGTCCAGGTATACGACCTTGACAGTATCTTGCGCCTGGCCCATAAAAAGAATGCTTCAGATGTGCATCTGGTGGTGGACCAATCCCCTTTATTCCGGATAGAGGGAGAGCTTATCCCGTTAGATGTCATTGCGCTTAGCGGTGACGATGTCAAAAAACTGGTTCTCTCTATCATGACAGAGAAGCAAAAAGCGCTTTTTGAACAGAACCTGGAGCTTGACTTTTCCTCTATTTCATCGGACGGTATACGTTTCAGGGTAAATGTCCATCTGGAGAAAGGCAACTTAGAGGCGGCATTCAGGCTTATATTAGAAGATATCAGGTCAGTCCTTGACTTAGGTTTACCGCCGATTGTTGAAGAATTAGCAAGAAAGAAAAGAGGCTTAGTCATAGTCAGCGGCCCGGCAGGAAGCGGAAAGAGCACTACTTTGGCTACGATGATTGATGTAATAAACAGCGAAAAAAGATGCATGGTTATAAGCATCGAAGACCCGATAGAGTTTATCCACAAGCCCAAAAAAAGCATCATAAAACAAAGGGAAGTCGGTTCCGATACTTTATCTTTTGCCAACGCGCTTAAGCATACCTTGCGCCAGGACCCGAATGTGATTTTCGTAGGAGAGATGAGGGATTTGGAATCTATCTCTATGTCCATCACTGCCGCTGAAACCGGGCACTTAGTATTAACCACTCTGCATAGCCCTGATGCCGTAGAGTGCATTAACAGGATAGCCGATGTTTACCCCGGGGAACAACAGAATCAGGTGCGCAGCCAATTGGCAGCCTGCCTTGAGGGGGTAATCACCCAGCTGCTTTTGCCCAGAAAAGACGGCAAAGGAAGAGTTGTCGCTACAGAAGTATTGGTGGCTACTCCCGCTATCCGTAATTTAATCAGGATTAAAAAGCTCGAACAGATATATTCATATATACAGGGCGGGGAGCAATACGGGATGCATACAATGGATGATTCCATATTAAAGCTGGTTGAAGACGGTATTGTAGATATAGAAGTAGCCAGGGAATATGTAAAGAACTCCGCTAAATTCCGTTAAGCCTTTCGCCTGTATTGCGGAATAGAGCCGCATTCCTATGCTTAAACCTAAGGCTGTATATTTTATCCTGGCAATGGCCTGCCTGCTGGTTTACGGTAATTCCCTGAACAACGCCTTTGTTTCGGATGATATCCCCGCCATATTAAATAATCCCCGCATCCAGCATACCTTTAGTTTCTGGAGCGAACCCCAGAGTTTTTTGAATTCCCTTATATATAACTTCGCCGGGCTTAATACTATTCCTTACCATCTGGCAAGCGTTATCCTGCATTTAATTAATACTATCCTGGTTTTTGTTTTGCTAAATTTATTTTTTAAAACCCAAGCCAGTTTTTTAGGCGCTTTGTTATTTGCCGTTCATCCGGCCCATGCAGAAGCGGTGGCCTGGATATCAGGGCGCGGCTATCTTATCCTTGCTTTTTTTCTGCTTGTTATTTATCTGTCATATTATAAATCAAGCTACCAGGAAAAGTTTAAACCCTGGCTTTATTTTTTGTCGTTAGGAGCCTTTTCTTATTATTTAATCGGCAGCTTTGCTTTCTTTACGCTGTTTCCGTTTTTTATCATCCTATCCGATATTATTTTTAACCGTTGGCGGAAGAATTGGAAGTTATGGATACCCTTTTTATTGCTTGCGATATTAAGGATAGTTTTAATCGGCGAGCTCCTGCCGCAGAGAATAGCTTATGTTACGAATTATCTGGGAGCCGAAGCAATATGGAGAAATCCCATTCCACCTTTTGTCTATTCTATCTTTTCGCATTTTTGGATGCTGATCTGGCCGGAAAAGCTTACTTTTTATTATGAGCCGGTAGTGTTTCATCCTTTAGCGATATGGATTGGTTTTAGTATTTTAGCCATCTCTGCCTGTTTTCTGCCTTATTTATTCAAAAAGTCTAAAAGCCTTTTGTTGGGGATCGGCATGTTTATCCTGTTTCTTGCCCCCACATATTCTCCGTTACCGGTAGCAACGGTAGTTGCGGAACGTTATGCCTATTTCCCTTCTATTTTATTGAGTATCCTGGTGGCTTTTTCTTGCCAGAAATATTTTGAAAAAGAAGACAGTGGGATGCGAAGGTGGGTTGCAGTTTTATTGATATTTATTATCGGGCTTTATGCCGCGCGGACAATAATCAGAAACGCCGACTGGAAAGACGGCCGGAGTTTATTCAGGGCAACCCTAGATATCTCTCCGGACAGCCCATCCGGACATAACGGCATGGGCGCGGTTTACTTCCATGCCGGAGATATTGACCGGGCAATCGCGGAGTTTACCAAAGCCATAGGGCTTAAAGCCAATTACGCTATGGCTTATTGCAACAGGGGGGTGGCGTATTATAGCAAAGGGGATTTAGCCCGGGCAATTTCTGATTTTAGCGCCGCCATAAAGCTTAAAGCCGATTACGCCGAAGCTTATCATAGCCGGGCAATAGCATATTTCGCCGGTAAGGAATACAGCAAAAGCTGGGAGGATGTGCGTAAGCTGGAAGAATCAGGATACCAGGTTAACTTCCGGTTCCTCAATGACCTCAAAGAATCATCCGCAAAAAAATAAGGCAGCAGTTTTCCGCACCAGATATTTTTTCCGTTAGATTTTTCCCTCCCTTACGTCAATTTACAGTAAAGGGAGGGAAGGATGAAAAAAGCAGTATTAATCTTAGTAACGGCAGTTTTAGTTATGCTATTTTTTAAAATCTTTGTTTTTGCTTTTGAGGCTACCTGGCAGGATATAAGCGGAGCCAACTTAAATCTTAAGTCGCTTCTGGTTAATCCGGATAACCCCCGGTTTATTTATACCGGTTCGGATAAGGGAGTTTTTAAAAGCGAAGACGCAGGAGTAAGCTGGAGAAACGTTTTGTCGATCAGTGGGAAAAATAAAACCATAAATTTTATATCAGCCAGCTCTTTAGCCGGGGATTCTCTGTATGTTGCCAGCGGGAACGGCCTTTTCTATAGTCACAATCAGGGCAGAAATTGGGATAGGATTTTTAAAGGTAAGAATGTTTCAGAAAGCGAATGCACTGTCTTAGCGGCTTTGCCTGATCAGATTTATCTGGGTACTAAAGACGGGCTCTTCATTAGTAAGGATAGAGGGAGGAATTGGTATAAGCAGGCGGGAAGATTAGGTAATAGCCATATATTGAGTATTGCCGCAAGCGATAAAGACCCTCAATATGCCTATGCGGCCTGCCTGGATGGCGTGTATAGGACAAAGAATAAGGGCGAAAGTTGGGAGAAAACTTTTGCAGTTCATCAGCCGGAAAATAACAATGATGCGGAATCAGAACCTGAAGAGCGCGATGAAGAGAAGCGGGCTTCAAATATTAGATATGTGGGCATTGACCCGAATAATACAAATGATGTTTATCTTGCCGCCTCAACAGGAGTATACAAAAGTAGTGACAAGGGGGAAAGCTGGGAGGCATTAACCAGTTACGGGTTGCTTAGCCGGAGTATAGGTTTCCTGTTGGTATCAGACAAGTCTTCTGTTTACGCGGTTACAAAATCAGGGATTTTTGATTATCAGGCGGAGCGCTGGCGGGAATTATCCTGGGGTTTGCGGGCTGAAGAAATCAGCGGTTTAAGTCTGGATAATAAGGGCAATCTGTATGCCGCCTGCAATACAGGATTATTTAAGGTAAATATCGCTGATGAAATTGATTGTAAAGGCGGAGGCCGGATGGTTTTGTATACTAAAAACGAACCCGGAATCGACCAGGTTCATAAAGCAGCCATCAGATATTCAGAGGTAGAGCCGGAGAAAATAATGTCATGGAGAAAGCAGGCCTCAAAAAAAGCCTTGCTGCCTAAAATTAGCCTGGGGGTGGGAAGGAATGTCACTGATCTTTGGCACTGGGAGACAGGTTCAAGCACTAAGAGTGGCGATGATAATCTTCTCCGTGGCCGCGACGCCATAGAATGGAGCGCGAGCCTAAACTGGGACTTGGGTGAAATTATCTGGAATTCGGACCAGGCTTCCATTGATGTGCGTTCAAAACTGATGGTCGAGCTGCGCGATGATATCCTGGACGAGGTAACCAAATTATATTTTGAGCGCCTGCGGGTCAAGGCGGAATTGGATAATCTCTCAATAGAAGACAGGAAAAGAAGGTTTGAAAAGGAAATTAAACTGCAGGAGTTAACCGCTTCCCTGGATGGGCTTACCGGAGGGTATTTTTCTCAGGGGTTTCGAAAATGAAAGAGCCAGTTTTTTTCTTTACTTCCTGCGGTCAGGCTATATAATAAAAACATAAGGGTAATTTAATTTATCTTTTATTTGTTAGGAATTAATAAATTCACTCTATTGACGAGAGGAGATTTAATATGGGGACGAAATTCGTTACCGGTTTAGCAAAAGGCGAAGATAGTTATGCCGTGGGAAAAGAAGCGGCAAAAAAATGCCTTGAGAAATTAGCTGGAAATAAAATAGGCTTAAGCATAGTTTTTTCTTCTTCTAAATATAACCACCAGGAAGTATTAAGAGGTGTCCGGGAGATAACCGGTGATGCTCTTCTTATTGGTTGTTCTACGGCAGGCGAGTTTACCGAAGAAAAGGTTGAAAAAGGAAGCGTGGCCTGCGCTTTGATCTCCTCTGATAATCATAAATTTTTTACCGGCATAGCCGAAGGGCTAAAAGAAGATGAGATAGAGTGTGTCAGAGGCGCGGCAGCAAATTTTCCTAATTCCGTAGAGGGCTATCCCTATTTTTCATACATTCTATGTGAGGATGGATTATCGGGTAAAGGCGAGGAAACTGCCATGGCAATGTTGAGCGTCTTGGGAGCGAATATGAAATTTTCCGGCGGCAGCGCCGGAGACGATTTAAAAATGAAAAAAACATATTCGTTCGCTGATAGCAAGGCTTTAAGCAATGCGGTAAGCCTGGCCCTGATCGCTTCTAAAAAACCCGTAGTTATCAGCGTTAAGCATGGGCATATCCCGATTTCTCCCCCTTTGACCGTGACTAAATCCATGGCTAATGTGGTTTATGAGCTTAATGGAGAAAACGCTTTTGAAGTTTGGAAGAAGTACGCTAGGGAGGACGCTAAAAACAGCTTAGACCTTGATGTGGACAAATTGGGAAAAAATAGCGCTGATTTAGCAAAATTTCTCACCCGTTATGAAGCGGGGCTCTATACCGGCGGTAAAAATTACAAGATAAGGTGGCCCGGCTCTACCCGCACGGTAGACGGGTCTTTGGAGTTCGCCACATCTATCCCGGAAGGTACGGTTTTGAGAGTAATGTCTTCTCCTAAAGAAAATCAGATTATATCTGCCCGCATGTCCGCGGAAGCGGTGATCAACAGCTTGAGGGGCGATAAATTAGCGGGTATAGTAGTGTTTGATTGCGTGGTAAGAGATGTTATCCTTGGGGAGGAATTCAAGAGAGCTGTGGAGGGCATCAGGGAGGTTGTTAAAGTTCCGATTATAGGTTTTGAAACCTATGGAGAATTTGCCATGGATATCGGGCAGATGTCAGGATATCACAATACCACTACCGTAATATTGGCTATACCGGATTAAGGGATGCTATGAAAGAAAAAATTGCCTTGCAAGAGATTACCGAAGCTTTTTCCTCAAGCTTAGGGACAGAAAAAACCCAGGCCTTGATTGAGGAAGCCGTACGAGGGGCGGGGTTATCATTGAAGGATTCTTATTCTAATGAGGAGATCCTGAAGATATGCGGTATTTTAGAGGCAAAAGGGGAAGGTTTTATCAAGACAATAGCGGGAGTAATGACCGCCAAGATCATATGCAGCACTCAGGATATGCGTAAGATTAATGGGTTGATCATTAATCTGCAGGCCGCCAATAGAAAGATTGAGGATTGGTCTAAAAACCTGGAAGAAAAAGTCAAAGTGCGCACAAGAGAATTAATGAAAGCCAGGGATGCTATGGCGGTTATGGTGCGGGATCTAGAAAGGGCCAAGGCTTATATTGAAGATATCCTGAGAAATTTCCTGGATTCGTTAATCGTCACAGATATGGACGGGACTATAGGCATGGTTAATCGTGTTGCTTTGGATCTTCTCGGTTACAGAGAGGAAGAATTAGCCGGGAAGCCGATAAATCTGATTTCTGACCAGCAAGTTTTATTGGATATGGTTCTAAGGGAAGGGAAAGTCCATAACCAGGAGGTCGTCTTTAAGAAAAAAGACGGTAGTCCGGTCCCCATGCTTTTTTCGGGTTCTGTTATGAAAAACAAAGAAGGAGAGCTTACCGGTATCGTTAACGTTGCGAAAAGTATCGCCGAGCTCAGGGAAAAGGAGGAGGACCTTAGAGTAACCTACGGGCAGCTTAAGGCCACCCAGGCTCAGCTGATACAATCTGCCAAGATGGCTTCGGTGGGGTTATTGGCCGGCGGGGTAGCCCATGAGATAAACAATCCCTTGACCGGTGTTTTAAACAATGTGCAGCTGATCCGGATGATGGCAGGGCAGAAGAAAGATTTCAATATGGATGACTTCAAAGAGCTTCTGGCTGCTGTTGAAAATTCCGCTTTACGCTGCAAAAATATAACTCAGGCCCTGCTGAATTTCTCCCATGCTTCTAAAGGATTATTCAAGCCGCTTTCTTTAAATGAGATTATAGATAAGGTGTTTATTTTGATAGAACATGAGTTAAAATTGGAAAATATCTCCATCCGCAAAGAACTCCAGCCTGATTTACCTCAAATCAAGGGTGATTCACAGCTTTTGCAGCAGATAATATTTGATATTGTCAATAATGCCCAGTGGGCAATCCAAAATAAATCCGCAGAAAAAAACGGAAACATTATTTTAAAGACACAATATAACCCGGAAAAGAAAGCCATTGTTTTATCTATTTCTGATGATGGGTTAGGCATCCCCAAAGAAAACCTGGATAAAATATTTGAGCCATTTTTTACCACTAAACAGGTAGGGGAAGGCACTGGCCTGGGTTTATCCATTGTTTATAATATCATTGAGGCCCACCGCGGCTCTATTGAGGTGGAAAGCGAAACAGGCAAAGGGGCCACTTTCAGGATATCGCTGCCCGTTTCCACCTGATACCTTTCTGATTAATTCCCTCCGGCGGAAATTTAGCGCAATTTTAAAATCGCTTGCCCGGTTAAAAATTTTATGGTAGTCTATAAAATAATTTGTAACGGGGCTTGCATTTGAAAGTTATTTATGATAATTTATAACCTTACTTGAAGATACCTTACTAACCTTTCAGCGAGGATTAATATGGCCACTTTAGAATTTACTGACCAGAGTTTCAAGAAAGAAGTTTTAGAATCGGATATTCCGGTGTTAGTGGATTTTTGGGCTACCTGGTGCGGCCCTTGCAAGATGATTGCGCCGGTGATTGACGAATTGGCCAAGGAATACGCCGGAAAAATAAAAATCGGAAAGGTTAACGTTGATGAGAACTCTCAGGTGGCTACCCGCTACGGGGTAATGTCGATTCCTACCTTGATTTTTTTCAAAAATGGTAAAATAACCGAACAGGCCGTAGGCGCCCTGAATAAAGCCGGATTAAAAAAGAAAATAGAGGATAATCTTTGAAAAAAGTATTTATCGCAGCCACAAAACAGAACGACGGGAAGACCACTGTTTCTTTAGGGTTGATATGTAATTTTCAAAACAGGTTTAAGAAGGTCGCTTTTATAAAGCCCATCGGCCAGCGTTACCTGGAAGAGGAAGGATTAAAAATCGATGAGGATTCCGTACTCATTGAGGAGGTCTGCGGCATAAAATGCGGCTTAAAGGATATGAGCCCGATTGCGGTAGAGAAAGGGTTTACCGAGAAATACATCAGCCGCCCGGACAAGAAAACAATTACCAAACAAATTAAGGATTCCTTCGGCAGGGTTTCTAAACACCACGATTTGGTCATCGTTGAAGGGACAGGCCATGCAGGGGTAGGTTCTGTCTTTGACCATTCCAACGCCGCGGTGGCAAAACTGGTGGGCGCTAAGGCAATCATTATTTCTTCCGGCGGAATAGGCAGGCCTATTGACGAGATAATGTTAAATAAGGCGCTTTTTGAAAGAGAAGGGGTCAAGTTGCTGGGCGTGATTATCAATAAGGTCCTGCCGGATAAATTTGAGAAGATAAATAATCTGGTGAGAAAAGGCTTAAAGAGGAAAGGGGTCAATGTTTTGGGGGTGATCCCCTATAATCCTATGCTTTCCCGCCCCACCATTGAACAAATCCTGGAAGAGACTGACTTTGAATTTATCTGCGGAAAAGATTACCTGGAATGCCCGGTAAGCCGGGTCATTGTCGGGGCTATGGAACCGCATGACGCCATAAAATATATAGTGGACGACAGCCTGATTATCACTCCTGGAGACAGGGAGGATATGCTGATGACCGCGTTAGGTTGTTTCCGGGAGACCGATGAAAAGAGGCTTAAGGTTTCCGGTATAATTTTATCCGGCGGAATCATGCCTGACCAGCCTATCCTGAACTTGTTGAATAAAGCCAACGTCCCGGTTTTATTATCTAAATCTGATACCTATGATGTGGCAACCTGCGTCCATGACCTAACGGTCAAGATCCGGCCCCAGGATACTGATAAAATTAATGCGGTGGTTAAATTAATCAAAGATAATGTGGACTTGGATAAAATATTGAAAGGAATATAAAATGGATACTATCAAGAAAATCCGAGATAAGGCAAAGGCCAATCTAAAGACGATTATCCTTCCCGAATATGATGACGCCCGCACGATGAAGGCCGCCCGGATTATTGAAGACGAAGGGATTGCCAAGGTAGTAGTCCTGAGTAAGGATAAGATGGACCCTAAAGTGCAGGAAAGGTACATTGACGAATTCTACCAGCTTCATAAAGCTAAAGATATAGAAATAGACACCGTGAAAAAATTATTCCTTGACGATACGCTTTATTACGCGGCGATGATGGCCCGGGAGGGCAAGGTTGATGGCCTTGTCGCCGGAGCAAGCCATACTACCGCTGATATGGTCAGGAGCGCTATACGTTGTATAGGTATTGATGAGCGCATAACTATTATTTCCAGCTGTTTCATTATGGCGGTGCCGAATTGCGCTTATGGCGATGAGGGGACGTTTATATTCGCGGATTGTGGGGTGATACCTGAGCCGAATTCGCGCCAATTGGCCTGCATAGCTTTAGCCGCCTCCGAATTAGGCAACAAAGTTTTGGGTTTTATTCCCCGTATCGCTATGCTTAGCTATTCTACCAGAGGGTCTGCTAAAGGCAGGAATATTGAAAAGATAGTCGATGCGCTAAAAATACTCAAGGAGATGTCGCCTGATGTGTTGGTAGACGGAGAAATGCAGGTAGATGCGGCTATTGTGCCGGAGATAGCCAAGATAAAATATCCTGATAGCCCATTAGCCGGGAATGCGAATGTATTGATATTTCCTAATCTTGAGGCAGGCAATATTGGCTATAAACTTGTGGAACGCCTGGGGAACGCCCGCGCGTTAGGGCCATTGCTCCTGGGGGTTAAAAAGCCGGCGAGCGACCTTTCCCGGGGATGTTCGGTTGATGATATTGTTGATTGTGTGGCAGTTACAGCGATAAGGGCGCAATAATTATGAGAATATTAGTTATAAACAGCGGCAGCTCTTCAATAAAATATAAACTCTTCCGGATGCCTGAAGAGAGCCTGGAATCAAAGGGTTTGATCGAACATATCGGAGAGGAAGGCTCGGTTATCCAGGACCATTACACCGGTTTGAAGTCGATACTGGAGAAGATTGATGGCGTTTCCGCGGTAGGGCACAGGGTGGTCCATGGCGCCGAGAAATTCCAGAAGCCGGCCATAATCAATAATTTAGTTATTAAAGATATCAAGGAGTGTTTTGAGATAGCTCCGTTGCATAACCCGGCAAATTTAGAGGGTATCCTGGCCTGTAAAAAACTGCTGCCGGGAATAAAGCAGGTGGCGATATTTGATACCGCCTTCCATCATACCATTCCGCCTTACGCATATATTTACGGCCTGCCTTATGAATATTATGAAAAATTTGATATAAGAAAATACGGTTTTCACGGGACCAGCCATGAGTATGTCGCCGGGGAGGCGGCAAGGCTTGTTAAAAAACCATTAAACAGGTTGAAAATAATTACCTGCCACCTTGGCAACGGATGCAGTATCGCCGCAATAAACAAGGGGAAGTCTGTTGATACCAGTATGGGGTTTACTCCTTTGGAAGGACTGATTATGGGGACACGCTGCGGAGATATTGACCCGGCCCTGGTGACTTACATCATGCATAAGCAAAAACTGGACATCCATTCCATGGATAAAATTCTAAATAAAGAAAGTGGCTTAAAAGGTATCTCAGGGGTAAGCAATGATATGAGAGAATTGGAAGCCAGCATCAGGAAAGGTAATAAGCGGTCGGTTTTGGCGATTGAAATTTTTATCTATCGCATTAAAAAATATATCGGCGCTTATACCGCGGTAATGGGCGGTTGCGATATTCTGGTATTTACCGCCGGGATAGGGGAGCACCAAAAGGATGTCAGGGAGAAGGCCTGTAAGGGGACATTTGCGCATATGAAGAAGCCGCCCAGGGTCCTGGTCATCCCCACTAATGAAGAATTGATGATTGCCAGGAAAACATACCAATTGGTAAGGAGAAAATAAAATGTTCAGGACGATGCTGAAATCTAAAATACACCGCGCGCGGGTCACCGAAGCGAATCTTTATTACGAAGGCAGTATAACCATCGACGCGAAGTTGATGCAGGCAGCGGATATTATTGAAAACGAGAAGGTAGAGGTATTCAATCTTAATAACGGAGGGCGCCTGGAAACGTACGCCATCAAGGGAAAACCCGGCTCTGGGGTAATCTGCCTTAATGGGCCGGCCAGCCGCGGTGCCTGCGTTGGGGATGAAGTGATTATTGTTTCGTACATTACTGCTGAAGATAAAGAAGCAAAAGGGGTAAAGCCGAAGTTGATAAAGGTTGATGCCCGAAACCGCGCTAAATAATCCGCCGCGCCATACCATTTCTTGATGAATAAAGAATTAGCGATTATATTGGCATTTGTGATGACGTTGATCACAGCCAGTTCCAACATATATTTAAAGAAAGGTTTTTCTAAAATAAAGCCTTTTGTGGGGGTATATGTTTCTATATTGATAAGTTCCCTTTTTCTCTGGATAATAACTTTTATATGCGTGCCCAGGGATAATTTTTATAATTATAAAGGAATCGCGGTTTTCATCATCATCGGCAGCTTTGCCCCTACCATTGTGCGGACTTTGACCTATTACGGCATAGATAAACTCGGCGCCGGCAGGGCTGCCCCGGTAAGGGCGTTGACTCCTTTTTTCGCGGTTTTAATGGCTATTTTTTTATTGAAAGAGTCTCCTAAGCTGTTTATTTTCGTCGGGATATTATTTATTGCTTTGGGTGTTATTTTGATTTCCAGGGACCAGGACGTTACTTTTAAATACAAGCCGATACATTATTTATATCCGTTAGGCGCCGCTGTCCTGGCAGGCCTGGCGGCTAACTTAAGAAAATTCGGGCTGGATACTATGCCTCATCCGGTATTTGCTTCGGCGGTAGCGGCGACCAGCTCTTTGTTTTTCCTGACTTTTTATATCTTTTTCAAATATGACAGGTATAAAAAAAATATTCAGGAGATGTTCGGTTACAAGAAGGAATTTTTCTTTATTATTATTGCCGCCTTCCTGACTACTTTCGGAGAGATTACCGACCTGTCGGCGCTCCTTTTCGGGAAAGTCTCTCTGGTTATCCCCATTTTCGGGATTACTCCTTTTTTAATTATTTTGTTGAGCAACCTTTTTCTAAAGAAGCATGAGAAGATAACGAAAAGGATAGTCTTGAGCGCTTTTTTTATTGTCCTCGGCATTTATATTACGATTGCCAGTACTTAATGAAGAGAGGCTATGGACGAGACCGTATTGAGAATCAGATTATTGGGAGAGCCTGTATTAAGAAAAAAATCCAGGCCTGTTAAACGTATAACCGCGGCCCACCGTGATATTTTAAGCAAAATGGCCAGGACTTTATACGAGTCTTCAGGCATAGGCCTGGCAGCGCCCCAGGTCGGTATTAATGAATCAATGATCGTGGTGGATATCGGCAGCGGTTTATATAAATTAGTCAACCCTAAAATCGTCAAGAAAGAGGGTTCCCAGGTAATGGAGGAAGGGTGCCTGAGCCTGCCTAAAGTTTGTATAAAAGTTAAACGGGCCAAGAAAATTTTGCTGAAGGCGCAGGATGAAGATGCCAGGCATATCAGTATAGAAGCCGATGATTTACTGGCCTGTGTCTTGCAGCATGAAATAGACCATTTAAAAGGCAAACTTATCATTGATTACGCTTCATTCTGGGACAAGCTGAAGCTAAGGAATAAAATAAAAAAATTTAAGAAGAAACAGCGGGATGAAAAATTACAATTATAGATTACCGGCCTGGTTTAAACAAGAGATACCCGGAGATGTTGTTTTGAGCCGGTTACGCAAACTTTCTACCCTCAATATAAAAACTGTTTGCAAAGAAGCAAAGTGCCCGAACTTAAGCCATTGTTTTAAAAATTCAAGATTAACTTTTATGATTTTAGGCGATACCTGTACCAGGAATTGCCGGTTCTGCGGAGTAAAGAAGGTTGCCGGCGCAGAAAGATTAAAGGTTGATTCAGATGAGCCGAAACGTATAGCGGCAGCAGCAAAAGAATTAGGGATTAATTATGCGGTTATTACTTCGGTGACCCGCGATGACCTGGAGGATGGGGGCGCAGGGCAATTTGCTGAAGCTATAGCATTAATCCGGGAAGCCCTGCCGGGTATAAAAGTGGAGGCGTTAATCCCTGATTTCCAGGGGAAAGAATCCAGCTTGAGGCGCGTATTAAACGCCAGCCCAACGGTGGTGGCGCATAATATGGAAACAGTCAGCCGTTTATACGCGGAGTTAAGGCCTGAGGCCGATTACCGGTTTTCTTTGGATCTGTTGAGTAAAGTAAAAGATTTAGCGCCCGGCATCAATACTAAATCATCTTTAATCTTAGGCCTGGGTGAAACAGAGCCGGAGGTTATTGCCACAATGGAAGATTTACGCTATAATAACTGTGATATATTGGCTTTGGGGCAATATTTAGCTCCTTCGCTTGAGCATTACCCGGTAAAAGAATTTATCAGTATTGAGCAGTTTCAGGATTATAAAAGGATAGGCCTTGGCTTCGGCTTCAAGGCAGTCCTTTCCGGGCCGCTGGTGCGCAGTTCTTACCACGCCGAAGAAATATATAGGGAGTTTATGCATGTATGACCTGATTATAATCGGTGCAGGGCCGGCAGGCTTGACCGCTGCTTTGTACGCCGGCAGGTTCCGCCTTAAGACGCTTTTGCTAGAAGGGATGAGCCTGGGCGGCAGGATATTGATGAGTGAAAGCATTGAAAATTTTCCCGGTTTTCCCGGAGGCGTACCCACGCACGAATTGATTAAACGCATGGAAGAACAGGTAAGGGAGCTGGAGGTCAAGATTGAATTAGACCAAATGCTGGATTTAGATTGTGCGGCAAAATCAATCAAGACAAGTTCCGGGAGTTATTCCTCTAGGTCTATCATTATAGCTACAGGCGCGCGGACCAAGAAACTCGGGGTTCCCGGGGAAGATAAATTGACCGGCAGGGGTGTTTCTTATTGCGCTACCTGCGACGGGCCGCTATTCAAAGAGAAAAACGTAGTTGTTATAGGCGGGGGCGATACAGTGGCGGAAGAGGCATTATATTTAAGCCGTATTGCCAAGACAGTGAATATTATTCATAGAAGGCCTCAACTGCGGGCGTCTTTGATATTGCAGGAAAGGATGAAGGCCAACAATAAGATAAATTTCATATTGGACAGCGTAGTTACCGAGATATCCGGCTCAACTAAAGTTGAATCGGTAAAAATAAAGAATGTAAACACTTCCGCTGAGCAAAATATTGCCTGTGATGGCGTATTTGTATATATTGGTTATCAACCGGATACTGAATTTGCGAAAGAAAAACTAAAATTGGACGAGGCAGGTTTTATTATTACCGAAGAAAATATGGCCGCGTCTTGTGAAGGTATATTTGCCTGCGGGGATTGCCGTAAAAAGACCCTGTATCAGGTGATTACTGCCTGCGCTGATGGAGCAATAGCCGCGGATTCCGCCTTTAAATACCTGGAGAGGAATAAATAAGATGGATAATTTTCCCACACACAATAAAAAATTGAAAGATTGGGTTAAAAAAATGGCCCAATTGTGCAAGCCAAGCGAGGTGGTTTGGATAGACGGCAGCAACGCCCAAAAGGAAAAATTAGAGCAGGAAGCTATGGCTGGCGGAGAAATTATCCAGCTTAACAAAGATAAGCTTCCCGGGTGTTTTCTGCACCGCACTGCGGTTGATGATGTCGCCCGCACCGAACATCTCACTTTCATCTGTACCAGGAAGAAGCACGATGCCGGCCCCAATAATAACTGGATGAAGCCCTCGGCGGCGTATAAGAAAGCAAGAGGATTTTTTGACGGCGCGATGAGGGGAAGGACGATGTATGTCATTCCTTTTTCCATGGGCCCTGTGGGCTCGCAATTCAGTAAGGTTGGAATAGAATTGACCGATTCCCGCTATGTGGTCCTGAATATGCTTATAATGACCAGGGTCGGAGAAGATGTCCTGAAGTTGTTGGAGAAAACAGATGAATTCACCAAGTGCCTGCATTCTAAGGCGGAATTAGATATCAATAAAAGGCTTATCATGCATTTTCCCGAAGATAATACCATTTGGAGCGTAGGTTCCGGCTATGGCGGTAATGTGCTCTTGGGAAAAAAATGCCTGTCTTTACGTATTGCCAGTTTTATGGGCAGGCGGGAGCGTTGGCTGGCAGAGCATATGCTTATTATGGGGATAGAAGAACCTAACGGGCACATTGAATATATCGCCGCGGCATTCCCCAGCGCCTGCGGAAAGACTAATCTGGCTATGCTCGTCCCTCCTGAAGGCCTGAAGAGAAAAGGATACAGGATATGGACTGTTGGTGATGATATTGCCTGGATGCGTATTGATTCCGATGGCTCTCTTTGGGCGGTTAATCCCGAGACAGGATTTTTTGGTGTGGCTCCAGGAACAAATTCTAAATCCAATCCTAATATGGTTAAGGCAATCAACCGGAACACGATTTATACTAATGTCATGCTTAAGCCGGATAAGACTGTCTGGTGGGAAGGCGCTGATGGCGAAATTCCGCCATCAGGTATTGATTGGCAGGGCAGGGAGTGGAAGCCGGGCATGTTGGATGCGCAAGGAAACATAATTAAAGCCGCGCATGCTAACAGCCGTTTTACCGCGCCTATTATAAATTGCCCTTCAGCATCTTTCAGGCTGGATCAGCATCATGGTGTTCCCATTTCAGCCATCATCTTCGGTGGGCGCAGGGAGCATCTGGCGCCTTTGGTCTACGAGGCTTTTGACTGGCAACACGGCGTATTTATGGGGGCGACCATGGCATCTGAACTTACTGCTGCCCAGGTAGGTAAAATCGGCCAGGTGCGCAGAGACCCTATGGCCATGCTTCCTTTCTGCGGGTACAATATGGCATCTTATTTTAAGCATTGGCTGGAGATGGGCAAGGGAATGGCCCGGCCCCCGAAGATTTTCCACGTGAATTGGTTCAGGGCTGACGCGAATGGTAAGTTCCTATGGCCGGGTTTCGGGGATAACCTGCGGGTCCTGGAGTGGATACTTGACCGTTGTAACAATAAGGTAGGGGCAGAAAAGTCTGCCATAGGCTACATCCCTAAGATATCCGATATAGACATGACAGGCCTTCAGCTTACTCCTGCCGTATTAGAAAAACTCCTGCATATAGATAAAAAGGAGTGGCTGGAAGAATTAAAAGGCATAAAACTATTTTTCAAACAATTCAAAAAAGACTTGCCCGCGGAAATGTGGGATGAATATGAGTCTTTGCAAAAACGCTTAAAAACGGAGTGACTTCTATGATGAATGATGAAGTCTTACTGACTACTGAATTCAGCGACTTAAAGCTTTATAAACGCGGCAAGGTAAGGGATGTTTATGATTTAGGGGATAAGCTGCTGATAATCTCCACGGACAGGATCTCCTGTTTTGATGTAGTCTTGCCTACCGGCATACCGAACAAAGGAAAGGTCTTAAGCAGCCTTTCTTGTTTCTGGTTTGATTTCTTAAAAGATACTACCCCCAATCATCTTATCACCGCTGATCTGGCTGAGTATCCGCCGGAGCTTCAGAAATACAGCCGGCAACTTTTTGGCCGCTCAATGCTGGTTAAGAAGACAAAGCCTTTTCTGGTGGAGTGCGTAGTCAGAGGTTATCTTTCCGGCTCGGGTTGGAAAGAGTACAAAGATAAACAATCAATATGCTCAATAATGCTGCCTGCGGGCCTGCGGGAATCAGAGCGCCTGCCCGAAGTATTATTTACTCCTTCCACAAAACAGGATGCCGGCCATGACATGAATGTTGACCAGGGATATATAGAGGTATTGATCGGCCGCGAAGCAACCAGCATGCTTAAAAAAACCAGCCTGGCAATTTATAAAAAGGCAAGCGAATACGCGCTTTCCCGCGGGATTATTATTGCCGATACCAAGTTTGAATTCGGGATGCACAATAATGAAATTATCATAATTGATGAAGCATTGACTCCTGATTCATCGCGTTTCTGGCCATCCGACCAATACCAGCCGGGCAAAACACAGCCAAGCTTTGATAAACAATTCGTCAGGGATTACCTGGAAACCTTAGACTGGGATAAAAATCCGCCGGGCCCCCATCTGCCGCAGGAGATTGTTGAAAAGACCAGCTTAAAATACCTGGAAGCGTATAAGAAATTAACCGGCAGGGAGCTTTAAAAGTTAAAGGATAGATAAATGGCGTTTTTAAAGAAAATTATGACAATATTTCTCAGGGTAGGCGTAAGTATCATCCTGCTTGTATTTCTATTTAAACAAGTTGACGAGAAGAGCCTTTTAGAGATCCTGAAAAACGCGAATATCGGGTTTTTGTTTTTGGCTTGCTTTACCTATTTTCTTGGTTACGTCTTCTGCTTCTTCCGCTGGTATATGCTTTTGAGAGCGATTAAGATACATCTTCCTTTTAAAAAAATCATTACCTCTTTTTGCGGAGGCATATTTTTCAGTTTATTCCTTCCTTCAACGATCGGAGGGGATGTGGTGCGCAGTATGGATTTGGCCGCGCAGACCAAACGCCCCCGCGAGGTGGTGGCTACGGTTTTTCTTGACAGGCTAAGCGGATATATCGGCCTGGTAATCTTGGCATTATTGGCTTTATTATTCGGCTGGAAATTTGTGGTAGAGGATAGAAGCATTTTGTTCTCGCTAATCATCATTATCGGGATACTAATCGTTATCCTCTCGGTGCTTTTTAATAAGTTCTTATATTCAAAAATTAATATGCTTTTATCGTCACCTGGTGCGGGCAGGGTAAGAGAAGCCATAAGGAACCTTCATCACGAGATACATGTTTTCAGGCAGCATAAAAAAACCATCCTGTGTAACATCCTTTTGTCTGTTTTTATCCAGGCGATTACTCCGGTATCTTTTTATTTGGTTGCCTTATCTTTGGGGATAAAAGTAAGCATACTTTATTTTTTTATTTTCCTGCCTTTAATAGGCGCGATTACCTTGCTGCCTATTTCTATCGGCGGCCTGGGATTAAGGGATGCCACTACCGTGTTCTTTTTTGCCAAAGTAGGAGTGAGTAAAAATTTTGCCTTTACCATGTCGCTGCTCAATTTCTCCTTCATAGCGATTTTCGCAAGCATAGGAGGGCTGATATATGTCCTTACAGTACATCATCGACGGATACAATCTGATAAACCATCCCCTCTTCGCCCGGCGCAGCAATAAAAAAATAAAAAACCAGCGCTTAGCGCTTCTGGATTTGATTAAGTCCGAAAGATTATCCGGTAGCCCCAAGAACAGGGTCATCGTGGTTTTTGACGGATATCCTGATTCAAACGACAGCCAGGAGGCCGGCTGTGCGGTTGATTCTACGGTTAACGTTGTATTCTCCAGGAGCGAGACCGCGGATGAGAGGATAAAAAAAATCGCTGAGAAATTTGCCAACCCCAGAAACACGATAACGGTTTCTGACGATAAAGAATTAAGGTTATCCATAAAATTCCTGAAAGGAAAAGTCCTTGGGGTAGAAGAATTTATCTGCTCAAAAGAAAGGCCGGCGGAAAATAAGGGAAATGAAATAAAGATAGAACTGAGTTTTACCCAGAAGGACCGTATTAATCAGGAGCTGAAGAAATTATGGCTAAGGTAGCGGAGAAAAAAGAAAAGAACGGGGATTATATAAAATTCCTGGGCACTTCCGGCGCCCGTTTCGTGATGATCAAACAGTTGCGGGCTTCAGGCGGCATATGGATTTCTTATAAGGGGACGAACATCCTGATTGACCCGGGGCCGGGGAGCTTAGTGCGGATGGCCCAGAGTAAGCCAAAATTAGACCCCACTAAATTAGATGCGCTAATCCTTACCCACCGCCACCTGGACCACTCCGGAGATATCAACGTGATGATTGAGGCGATGACCGAGGGCGGCTTTAAAAAGAAAGGGATGGTGTTCTGCCCGGCGGATGCTATTAAAGATGACACGGTAATATTGAAGCATGTGATGGGTTTTCCGGAGAAGATAGTATTGCTTGAGCCAAACACAGATTATCAGGCCGGCGATTTCAAGTTTACCACTTCCATGAAGCATATCCATCCAGTGGAGACTTACGGGATTAAATTTAAGCTGAATAAAACAAGCCTGGCGTTAGTCAGCGATACAAAGTATTTTGAGCGGCTGGAAGATTTTTACCGCGCGGATATTTTGATTATCAACCTGGTTTTTTTTGAGCCCCGGCCGGAAATTGACCACCTCTGTTTTTCCGATGCTACCCTGCTGGTCAGCAAAATAAAACCTAAAAAGGCAATCCTTACTCATTTTGGAATGAATATGCTCAAGGCAAAACCACATATCCAGGCAGAAGGGTTGGCTAAAGAATCAGGCATTGAGATTATTGCAGCTTATGACGGGATGAGGTTGGAATTTTAAACATTTTTTCTTGACTTAACCCGGTAATTATGTTAGAGTTACAATAAGTTAAAGCACAAAAAAGGAGGTAGGGATGAATAGTAACTGGGTAATAGTGTTGTTAGAACCCGCCAAGGTAGTACTTGGCCAAATCGGGCAATTTGTGGTAAACGTGCTTTTGGTAGTGATTATCCTTATCATCGGTTGGGTAATCTCTAAGTTAATCAAGACATTGGTTACAAAAGGCTTAAGAGCAATAAAGGTGGATGATTTATCTGCCCGCATTGAATTAGACAGCTTACTTGAAAAAGGCGGCATTGGTTATTCGCTTTCCGAATTAGTAGGCGTAATATGCTATTGGCTTGCGCTGTTAGTTTCTTTTATGGTAGCTATCAATGCAGTAGGGTTGACAATCGCGGCAGAATTATTGAAACAGGTAGTTTCTTATATACCTAATGTTATCGCGGCGATGTTTATTTTGATATTAGGTATGTTTCTGGCCACTATATTGAAAAATATAGTCCAGACCGCGGCAAATAACGCCGGGCTTTCACAGAGCAAAATCTTAAGTGGTATCGTTGAAACAATAGTGATTGTCTTCGCGGTATTTGTGGCTTTGGAACAGCTTCAGATTGGCATCCGCATAACAGAGTTGACATTAGGCATAGTTTTGGGCTGTATCGGTTTAGGCCTGGCTTTGGCTTTTGGCTTAGGCTGCAAAGATATTGCCGGAAGGTTTGTCAATGAAATAATAGAGAATATGAAAAAGAAATAATATTTCTCTCTGGCAAGTTTTAGACAAACCCCGCACCCTAAAGTGCGGGGTTTGTTTTTTAAGAGAGGATATAACGTAGGATAAAAGAAATATGGCTGAAGAAGAAAAAATAAAGGTTTTAGTGGTGGATGATGAAGAGGTAATCCGGGATTTGTTGAACCGTCTTTTAACTTTTGAAGGGTTAATCGTAAAGTGTGCGGAAGACGGATTAAAAGCGATAGAGGCAGCGGAGAAAGAAAGATTTGATATAGTTTTTTTGGATATCAAAATGCCCAGGATGAACGGGTTGGAAATATTCGGCATACTTAGAAAGATTGACCCTAAAATGAGTTGTGTGTTTATGACCGGTTATGCTTTGGAAGAAGCCCTGCTTGATAAGACAAAGCAGCCCGGTGTCGTCTGTTTAAAAAAACCCTTTGAAGATATCAGCCAGATCAAAGAGATAACCAATAGGGTCCTGCAAGAGGCCCGTTCTGTTTCCGAGGTAAGCGGCTGCGATAGCAGAGCCTTTGTGCGTTTAAATGACAGCTTATTAGGGATTGATTATAAAATCAAGCAAGGGCAGGCACGGCCTGGAAGCTCCTCCTGCCGGAATATCTCTCCGCTCGGTATAAAGCTGATTGTCCCGGAGCCGCTTGTTACAGGGGCAACCTTAGAGTTGGCAATGAAATTTCCCGGTTGCAATGAAGTCCTCAACGTGGACGCCGAGGTTGTCTGGAGCAGGAAGTCCGGGGATAAACCGGGTTATTACGATACCGGGGTAAAGTTCGTGGAAATAGATTTTTCTAAATTTGCCGGTCTTCTTACCACTTACGGTGAGGTTTTTATTAAGGGGCAGCTATAGAACTTTATAATGCCAAAATATAGCACAAGGATAGCGAGAGCCGCGTTTTTTTCTGCCGCCTGTTTTTTAACTTATATAATCCCTGTTTCAGCGGAAGTGATGATAACGGAAAGTAAAAATTTTTCCTTTGGCCTCACCCCGTACCTTAGGACAGACGTGGTTACTATGAGAAATAATATTTATCTGGATAATCATAACAGGGATGACTCTACTACTTATCTTGGCATTGACTATAGCCTGGGGTTTGACCTTAAATATAAGGATAACGGGCCGGAGGCTTTTATAAAGCTGGAGAGAAACGGCCCATATTTATATGACGCCCCGTTATTTATTCATAATACCTTGAATACGTCCAGCGGGCGGGTCGAGAAATACCGAGGGTCGGAACTATTGCCCAAGGTAGCGGAATTCTGGTATGACTTCGGCTTATTCAAGCTGCCCTTGAGGGCAAAGGGAGGCATTTTTACTTATGATGTTGCCAATAATATCACTACACCTTCTGATTACTATAACTATTCCTTCAGATTATATAGTGAAAGCGAAGACATAAAGTGGCAATTTTATTATTGTAAACCTGATTTAGCCAACAGGAGTTTCCGCGGTCCGTGGGTTAAGCAGGATAGAGAGCAGGGAATTCATTATACTCCTAACAAGGCAAATTATTTCGCTACAGATGCGGCATTTAATCTGAGCAAACATTCTTTTCAGCCATACCTTGAGTTATTGGTGGACCATTCAGGGAATCGCACGAACCTCTTTACTACTCCCACGCATAATGATTTATTAGGGACTTTCGGCCTTGCTTGGAATCTGGCTTTGGATAAGCTGTCCGTAGGTGTAGAGGCGGCCAGGAATTTTGGCAAGGCAAAGAGCAGTGATTCCAGCTTTAAGGATGTGGAGCATTGCGGCTATATGTTTTACACCAATGCTTCCTATGATTTTAACCGTTTAATCCCGCATACCGCTTTTGCTTTCGCCTCTGGCAATAAGGTCACCACGGATATGGTGGATAACGGCGACACCGAGATGACCAGCGGAAAAAACCGGGCTTTTAGCGTTTACTCTCCGCTTAATACCAATTTTCAGGATTCGCTTTATCCGGCAATGGATAAATTGCCGTTAGTAGCCATGGGTAACGGCAACGGGTTGAACTACGGTATCAACCGCCCCACCACATTCGGAGACCCGCGTTTGCTGGAAAACCTGATTCTTCTAAATTTAGGCACAGATTATAAATTGACCGATAAACTGACTTTTACCCTTGACTGGTTTTATTTGAGGTCTGTTGAAAAAGGAGTGGGTAAGTTTGAGGGGGTGGCTAAGAAACTCTCTCCTAATTTAGGCAACGAATTGGATTTTGCTTTTAATTATGAGTTTAATAAAAATATCTCTTTAAGTTTGTACAGCGGTTATTTTTTCCCGGGCAAATATTATACCGAAGACAGGGATGCCGAGGATGGCCTTTTTACCCCCTTTGTGCGCGGGGACGGCGAGGCAGACGGCGCATACCAGATCGAATTAAGCGTTACTTTTAGCCTTTAGAGGAGAAATAGCGATATGAGAGTCCAGGCAAAATTGAACATCTTGTTTTTTGTTCTCAGCTTGTTATTCGTGGTGGGAATATTATATCAACAATCATACGAGAACAGGCGTATTTATTCCCTATTTAAAGGGGACTACGAAGAGAAAAATATTTTCTTTGGTAAACTCTTAACTCTTAAAGGGGAAAGCCTCAGGACATTATCGTTTGATTACACCTATTGGGATGAAATGGTCAATTTTATTACTACGAAAGACTTGAAATGGGCTAAGCAAAATATGGATGCGAATGTCCTTGATACCTACAAGACTGAAGCGATATGGGTATACGGGCTGGATCTTTCTTTGGTTTATTCAATACATAGAGAGGGAATTGATGGCTTAGAAGAATTTCCGCTCCCCAAAGAGATTATCAAGGGTTTATTTAATAAAAGACCTTTACGCCATTTTTTCATAAACACTAAGGCAGGTTTATTGGAAATCCGCGGGGCTACTGTGCATCCTGGTTCTGACGCGGAAAGAATAACCCCGCCCAGGGGTTATTTTTTCACTGCCCGTCAGTGGAACCAGGGGTATCTTGATGAGCTTTCAAAATTAGCAGAGGGGGAGGTTGAACTTGGCAGTGTTAAGCAGGATATCCCTTCTTATAGAGAACTTTTAAAAAATAATACATTCATAATATCAAGCCATCTTGATGATTTTACCGGAAAAACAGCGGCATATCTTTATGTAAAAATATTTTCTAAAGCAGCAGAAAGTTTCAGTATATCTTCTAAAAGGTCTATTATTGTATTTATGAGTTATCTTATTTTTATCTTGGTTGTGATAACGGTATTTTTTACTTTTTCGGTGAGTTTGCCTTTGGTGGTGATTTCTCAGGCTTTAGGAGGGGAAGACTCGGGAAAACTTATTGTTCTGGAGAAAGATACCGGAGAATTCGGCGATATCGCCAGGTTAATATCCAGATTTTTTGGACAGAGGGGGGAGATAATCAGGGAGATAACCGAACGAAAGCTGGCAGAAGAAAAGGCAACCTATATTAACCGGCTTTACTCTGTTTTGAGCAATATTAACCAAAGTATCGTGCGTATCCGTGACCAGCAGGAGCTTTTCCAAACTATCACTCGTATCGCGGTTGAAGAAGGATTATTCCGCCTGGCCTGGATAGGCCTGATTGACAAAGATGCCTCTTTGATTAAGCCTGTTTCTTATTGGGGGGCAGAGGATGGTTATCTGGGTAAGATTGTTATTCCTCTTGAAAGCCAGGGGCCGTCTTCTACTGCCATTCGCGAAAGAAAACCTTATGTATGCAATGATATAGAGCAAGACCCGCGTATGGCTCCCTGGCGCGAAGAGGCTTTGAAACGCGGATACCGCTCTTTAGGCGCATTTCCAATAAGCATAGGTTCGGAAATAATAGGAATATTTGCTGTTTATACTTCTAAAGAGGGATTCTTTGATGATAGAGAGGTTGGTTTGCTTCACGAGTTATCAATCGATATTTCTTTTGCCTTGGAGTATATCGAAGAAGAGAAGAAGCGTAAGCTGGCAGAAGCCGAATTAATGCTCGCTTACGAACAGGTTAAAACCACCCAATCCCAGCTGGTGCATTCGGCAAAAATGGCTTCAGTAGGTTTATTGGCAGGCGGGGTGGCACATGAGATAAATAATCCCCTGACTGGAGTCTTAAACAACGTGCAATTGATCAAGATGATGGCAGAGCAGAAGAAGGATTTTAGCATGGAAGATTTTAGGGATTTGTTGAATGTTATAGAGGAATCCGCCAAGAGATGCACCATGATTACCCGTTCCCTTTTGGATTTTTCTCACGCCTCTAAAGGCGTATTCCAGAATCTTATGTTAAATGAAGTAGTGGAAAAAGCGGTTTTCCTGGTAGATGGGGAATTGAAATTGGAAAATATCATCGTTAATAAGGAGCTAGACGCCGGTCAGCCGCAGATTTTTGGAGATTTCCAGCTGCTTGAACAGGCGGTATTTGACCTTATCTCTAACGCCAAATGGGCAATCCAGAAAAAATCTGGCAGGGAAGGCGGCTCTATAACAATAAAAACTACCTATGACTCCGAAGCCAAGCAGGTATTTTTATTCGTCTCTGATACCGGCATGGGCATAACTAAAGAAAACTTAGAGCGGATATTTGAACCTTTCTTTACCACAAAATCCGTGGGCGAAGGGACGGGGTTGGGGCTTTCTATCGTCTATGGTATTATTAAAGAACATCAGGGTAATATTGAAGTAGAGAGCCAGGAAGATAGGGGGACTACATTTAAGATATCGCTACCGGTTGTTTAGTTGTTGAGCAATGATGGAAGGAGTATAAGGAAAAATGGCTGATGAGGAAAAAATAAAAGCTTTAGTGGTAGATGATGAAACGGTAATCCGGGATTTTTTAAGCAGGTTCTTGAGCCTTAATGGCATAGAGGTAACCGCTGTAACTGACGGGTTTAAAGCAGTTGAATTAGCCGGCAAAGAAGATTTTGATATCATCTTCCTGGATGTGAGGATGCCTAAGATGGACGGCCTGGAAACTTTGAGGGCGCTCAAGAAAATAAGGCCTCAAAGCCGCTACGTGATGATGACTGGTTACGCGGTGGATGATTTGTTGGAGAAGGCCGAGAAAGAAGGGGCGGTTTCCTCCTTGAAAAAACCTTTTGACATCAACCGGATAGAAGATACTATTAAAGACTATACCCAGAAAGAAAGCGCAATTAATATTCTGGTTATTGATGATGAACAGGTGATTTTGGATTACTTTAAGAGATTACTCAAGGGCGATTTATATAATGTCACTGCAGTAAAGACAGACAGCGAAGCACTTGCCATTATAAAACAGAAAGATTTTGACCTGGTGTTTTTAGATATAATCCTGGGGGATATTGACGGCATAGGCTTGTATTTAAAGATCCGCAAGGAAAAACCAGATTTAAACGTTATCTTAATCACCGGCTATCCTGAGAAAGCAAAAGAAGCCTCGGATTTATTGAGTGATATCAAGGGCTGCCTTTTTAAGCCCCTTGAGATAGATAAAATATTCGCCGAGATAAATAAGATAAGGGAATCAAAAAATTTATAAACCTGTAATTCTTTTAGGGGGAGGGTGGCTTTATGTTCAGGAAAATCATAATAGCTGATAGCGATATTGAATTCAGAGATGAGTTATATGAAATGTTTGCTTCAATGGGTTACGAGGTGGAATGCGCACCTAACAGCAGTGAGGCTTTGGCTCGGCTGCAGTCTGAAAGGCCCTATCTGCTTATTTTAAGCGATAATTTAGTCCCTTACGGCGGTGTTAAGGTTTTAGAGGAGGTAAGGAAGTTTGACCGCGAGATAAAAATCGTATTATTAACTAAGGGAGCGCCTGACTCCGGAATAGAAAGCCATGCTAATAGCCTAGGAGCCTCAGCAGTTTTGAAGAAGGATTTTTCTGATAACCTGATGTTTAAAAAAATACTGGAAATCCTCAGGCTTACCGAAGTGCAAACTCAGGAAAGCAACTATTTTAACCTGGGGAGAGTATTGATAGTGGATGATAGCCCGGATGTCAGGACGACCCTGGCGACTTTTCTAAAAATGAGAGGGTTTAATGCCAAGGATGTTATTAATGGCGAACAGGCGCTGATGGAGATAAAGAATGAAAAACCTAATTTGGTCCTTCTGGATGAAAGGATGCCGGGGATGGACGGGCTAATGGTCCTTAGGAAAATAAAGGAAATCGATAGCTCGATAAAAGTGGTGATGCTTAGCGGCATACGGGATGAAGATATTATGCAGGAGGCAAGCAAATTAGGGGCCTCTGATTATATTACCAAGCCTTGTGACCTGGAAAAGCTGGAGGCGTCGGTTTTGTCAATTTTAGTCCCTGATAAGTTTAAACGCGATGGAGCAGGCAAGGAGTAGCCATAAACTATGAAAGAGAAAGTATTAATTGTTGAAGATGAAAAAGATATTATAAAGATGCTTGAGTATAACCTTAAGAAGGAGGGTTACAGGATCCTTTCTGCCCGCGATGGCGAAGACGCCTTGGATTTGGCAATCAGAGAATTGCCTGACCTTGTTATCCTGGACTTGATGCTTCCCGGTATGGATGGCCTGGAGGTGTGCAAGGAACTTAAAAAAGAAGCTAAAACCGCGCCAATTCCCGTGATTATGCTGACCGCTAAATCCCAGGAATCAGATAAGGTTTTGGGCCTTGAATTAGGCGCTGATGATTATATGACCAAGCCTTTTAGCCCCAGGGAATTGATTGCCAGGATAAAGGCAGTGCTTCGCAGGACAAAAGAAAAAGATAAGCTGCCGGAAGTATTAAAGATAGGGGAAATAATAATTGATTTTTCAAAGATTAACGTAACTGTTAAGGGGAAGGTAGCAGAGCTTACCTCAAAAGAATTTGAGCTCCTGAAGACTTTAATCAAAGCTAAGGGAAGGGTTTTATCGCGAGATTACCTGTTGGATACTATCTGGGGTTTTGATCATGCCGTAGAGATACAAACCCGCACCGTAGATGTCCATATCCGCACACTGCGTAAGAAATTAAAGAGCGAGGCCATCCGTATTATTACCGTAAAAAATTACGGGTACAGGTTTGAGCAGGAAGATTAAACGTGGATATATTTGCCAAAAAGAGCTTTAAATTTAAAATTATTTTTTCATATATTTTTATTGTCCTGGTTTCTTTTAGTTTTATCGCCTTCTTTTTAGATAAAAATTTAGAAGAAAATTCCCTCCGCGAGATTGAATCTTCCCTGGTTACTCAAGCGAATTTAATCGAAGGCCAGATTCCCGCGCTAAACTTGAAAAACGAGGACAGCATTTATTTAGAGATGCTGGCGAAGGATTTAAAACCGAAGATAAAATGCCGCATAACCATAATCAATCTTAAAGGAAAAGTCCTGGCTGATTCCGAAAAAACAAACCAGGAAATTCTGGCTATGGAGAATCATTCAGGCCGTCCGGAGGTAAGGGCAGCCCTGGAGGGCTCTACAAGTATTGATACGCGTTATTCTTCCTCACTTAAGATAGATATGCTTTATGTTGCCTTGCCGATAAAGGATAAAAATGAAATCATAGGGATACTAAGGTTGGCGCTTCCCTTGGAGAGCGTGCAGAGAACTTTGTTTGTTATCAGGAAAACAGTCCTGCTTGGCCTCTCCTTCGCCTTGGGGCTGGCTCTTATTTTAGGGTTAATAGTTGCCAGCCACGCAATAAAACCGATTAACAGGATGATCCAGGCCTCGCGTAAATATTCCGAAGGCGATTTCAGCCGCAGGATTATCCAGGCTTCTAAAGATGAATTGGGGCAACTCGCCGGAACATTAAATAAGATGGCCCAGGGATTAGAGGATAAGATAAAGGAGATTAAAACCCAGAACCATAAGCTGGAAGCGGTTTTTAACAGCATGGTAGAAGGGATAATCGTAGTTGACGAGGCAACGCGCATAATTTCCGTTAATCCTGCCATTGAAAAGATATTCCATATTTCGGAAAAAGAAGCGCAAGGAAAAGTTTTTCTTGAGGCGATACGCAATAACGATATTTCGGAAGTGATAAATATGGTTTTAAGAACCCAGCTGCCTTATTCCGCGGAGATAAGCCTTGTTTTGCCGGTGCGCAGGATATTTGAAGTCAACGCTACGCCCATCTTTGATAATGATGCTATAGACGGCTGTTTGGTGGTTACCCATGATATAACCGAACTTAGGAGGTTAGAAACCGTCCGAAAGGATTTTGTAGCTAATGTTTCGCACGAACTAAAAACCCCTCTTACTTCGATAAAGGGCTTTGTGGAAACGCTTCTTGAGGGTGCTTTGGATGATAAAGAAAATAACCGTGGCTTCTTAAAGATAATCCAGGAGCACGCCGAACGGCTGAATGCCTTGGTTAATGACTTACTTTCCCTGTCTCACCTTGAATTAAAAGAGATAAAGCTTGAAAAGGAAGATTTTAACCTAAGGGAACAACTTGAAGGTATATTGCGCGGTTTTAACTCTCAGTTAAAGAGAAAGAACATTGAAATCAAAGACGAATTGCTGCCAGGCCTTTTGGTAAAGGCAGATAAGGACAGGCTTGAACAGGTATTCACTAATTTTCTTGATAATGCCATAAAGTTTAACAAGGAGAAAGGGCTTATTAAGATTTACAGCCAGGACCTGGATGGCAAAATTAAGATTACCATAGAAGATTCAGGCATCGGTATCCCTGAAAAAGATATCCCGCGTATCTTTGAGCGTTTCTACCGTGTGGACAAGGCCCGTTCGCGCGAACTAGGAGGTACCGGCTTAGGGCTTTCTATCGTCAAACATATCGTGGAATTACACGGCGGTAGCGTCGGCGTGGAAAGCACTGAAGGCCTGGGCTCTAAATTTTTCTTCATTCTCCCCAAATAAACACCCTTTTACCCGCAAAATAATTTTACCCAATCTTTACATGCCTTTGAAGCATATTTAACCCCCATCCGTTAAACTCTAATCATGAAAAGCAAAATCATAAACTCATGGTTAAAGTTATTCCGTTACCTCAAGAATATTATCGACGAAGAAATAAGAGAGATGGATTCTTTCTATCAGCAGTACGCGTAAACAATGAAAAACTCAAATAGGGTCATTGTTATCGAAGACGATAGGGACATAAGCGAACTAATCGCCTATAATTTAAAAAAAGAGGGTTTTTCCGTAGAGCAATTATACGATGGCCTGATAGCCAGTGAAAAACTGAGAGTTGAACATTTTGATATAGTGATTCTTGATATTATGCTCCCCGGGATAGATGGTTTCGATATATGCAAGGAATTTAATGACAATGCAAGTTACTTTAAAACATTTTTCATTATTGTAAGCGCGAAGGGCAATATCCAGGACAAGCTGTACGCGAATATTTTGGGAGCAGATTTTTATTTTACTAAGCCTTTTAATGTAGCCGAGCTTATAAGTACCGTTAAGGAAATTAGTTCAATGCAGGATAAGGAATTTGTGGTTAAGGCAAAATAAGATTTTACCTACTTTTTACTTTCTTTTGAAGTGGATTTAACGGTTGCCTTTTATACTTATGGCGAGAATAGGCGGGAGGAAAGATATGAAAAGAATCCCTAAAAAATTAATCCGTGCAGTAGCGATGCTCTTCAACAGGATTATAGACCTAGAAGAAAAGAGGGTTAATGAATTTTATTGCCACATTTTTGGTGCTAAGTCAGATAAAGGAGGTGAAAATTAATATGCAAACTATGTCTACTATCCGGCGTGATTTTATAGCTACTCATTTACGTTCACAGCTTAACAGGCTTCGGCGTTTCCTTGACAATATAGAGGAAGAGGAGAGGTTGGATCCTGGCTATGCAGACGAAGCGCTGAAAGAGGTAGAGGTAGGCTTAAGGCACATAAGGAAACTATGTATGGGGAATAACTAATCAAAAGGAGGGAAGAAATGAGGAAGTTTTTAGCAATATCGGTAGTAGCCGGGTTAATCGCGTTAAGTCTCGGGGTGAATTTTTCTTACGCTGGCGAAGTTGATGTTCTTCTTCAGAAACTTGTGAATAAAGGCATACTTACCTCTGGAGAAGCTCAGGAGATTAAGACAGAGACTCAGGAACAGGTAAAGAAAGAAATTTCTCAGGGGAAATATTCTTCTTTGCCTGCCTGGGTGCAAAATACCAAAATAAAAGGCGATTTGCGTTTGAGGTATCAGTACAAGAATGAGAAAGCGATCGATGGCTATGCCAAAGATACACAGGTTGGGCGCCTGCGGGCACGTCTTGGTTTAGAGAGCAAAATAAACGAAAAACTCTTGGCTGGAATCGGCATAGCGACCAGCAGCGGGGATCCACGCTCCACCAATGTTACTTTCGGAGACACCAATACCTCTAGCGGAGGAGATGGCGGATATTCAAGTAAATTCAGCATTAGGCTTGATTATGCCTACGCGAAGTACAGCCCGTTGCCTTGGGCAAACCTTGTGGGCGGCAAGATGCTTCTTCCTGATGTGCTCTGGGAGCCGACTGATCTAATCTGGGATACTGATATAACTCCGGAAGGCGGCATTATTCAGCTTAGTAAAGCCTTAGGTTCCAATGCTTCAGTCTTTATGAATGGAGGGGCATTGATTGAGACGGCAGATACCAGCACGAATGCCGATACTCTGATGGCGTATCTTATTCAGCCGGGGGTAAACTATAAGTTAAACGATGCCATCTCAGTAAAAGGCGCTTTCACTTACTATGATTTTAGCAATGCTAAACATTCAGCTTTTCCAACCGCGAGCTGGTATAAGAGCACTAATAGTAAATTGGGGACAAATTGGAAGTATGGTTTCCGCTTGATCAGCCCTGCTTTAGAGTTTAAGGTTATACAGCCTTTTAAGGCGGTAGGGTTGGATGTGGAGACTTTCAAGTTATTCGGCGAATATGTTAACAACTTGGCTGCTTCGGCTAAGAACACCGGTTTCTCTACGGGATTCCAGCTGGGAAATGAGAAAGTTGAGAAATGGGGAGATTGGCAGTTTAGATACATATACGCTATGCTCGAAAAAGATTCTGTGCCTGATTTCCTGCCTGATTCTGACCGTTACGGCGGCAAGACGGGTATGAGAAGCCATGAAGGAGCGATAACTTATGGTTTAGGCAAGAATACAAATCTAGGGTTAGATATATATCGTTCATGGAATATTATAGGTACATCGACTAAGGCTCCGGAGACCCTCGTTCAGGTTGATTGGAATATGAAATATTGACAGTAAAAAAGGAGAAAAAATGAAGTCGTTAAGAGAATCAGTATTGCTGGTAAGTATAATGCTGGGTTTGATTGGCCCATGCTATGCGGAAAAGATGGTTATCGAAGGCTCGACTACAGTTTTGCCTATTGCGCAAAAGGCAGCTGAGGTATTTATGAGCAATGATTCCGCTGCGGATATATCCGTACGCGGCGGCGGATCCGGAGTAGGTATTGCTTCTATAATTGATGGCACCTGCGATATCGGCGATTCTTCCCGGTCAATTAAGGATAGTGAATTAGATAGGGCAGCGGTTTTAGGCAGGGATATTAAAGCTCATGTTGTCGCGATGGACGGCATCGCTGTGATAGTGAATACGGAAAATAAAGTAAACGCTTTAAGTAAAAAACAATTGAAAGACATCTATACAGGCAAGATTTCTAATTGGTCGCAGGCCGGGGGAGATAATCAAAAGATTGTAGTGATTTCCCGCGATAGTTCCAGTGGCACCTTTGAGGCATTCGGTACGCTGGCCTTAGATCTCGCTAAGGTGCGCTCTGATGCGCTTCTGCAGGCTTCCAATCAGGCGGTTGCTTCCATAGTGGCGCGTACACCTGGAGCAATAGGATATGTAGGCTTAGGTTTTATGTCGGGAGAGGTAAAGGCGGTTGAATATGAAGGGGTAGTGCCTTCGAAAGAAACGGTGTTAACCGGGAAATATCTGTTAGGAAGACCGCTTTTCATGTATACCAATGGCGTTCCCAAGGGAGTGGTTAAAGAATTCATTGATTTTGTAAAGAGCCCTGAAGGACAAAAATTGGCAGAAGAGGAAGGTTTTGTTGCCTTAAGGTAAAAATAAAGCGTTTACTCATTAAGGCTGGCGGCGCGGCAGGGTTTATTACTCTGCCGCGCGGCAATTAGAGATATGCCACGAGCAAAAGAAAAATTATATAAATGGGGATTTACGGTTTTAGCTTTCGCATCCCTTATATTTTTAATAGGGATAGTGATGGTTTTGTTCAAAGAGGCTTTACCGATTTTTGCAAAAGTAAAATTTTTAGAATTCATCTTTGGCGGGAGTTGGTACCCTACTTATAATCCGCCTGAATTCGGGATATTGCCTTTAATCCTGGCTTCATTCTGGGTAACCCTTGGCGCAATGGTGATCTGTGTGCCGTTAGGAGTAGGCAGCGCCCTTTATATAAACGAATTAGCCAGCCAAAGGCAGAAGGCTGTATTAAAGCCGTTGGTTGAGCTTTTAGCCAGCGTACCTTCCATCGTCTATGGTTTTTTCGGGATGGTTATCCTTGCGCCATTTATGCAAAAGCTGCTTAATATACCGATAGGTTTGTGCGCCTTTAGCGCCAGCCTTGTTCTGGGCATTATGGCTGTACCTACTGTTTGCAGTATTTCCGAGGATGCCTTAAGCTGGGTGCCTCGTTCTTTCAGGGAAGCTTCCTTTGCCGTAGGCGCCAACAGGTGGCAGACACTGGTTAAGGTAGTGATTCCGGCGGCAGGTTCGGGTATTTCTACCGCTATTATTTTAGGGATGAGCCGGGCAATCGGAGAGACTATGACTGTATTAATGGTTGCCGGTGGAGCGGCAGTTATTCCAAAATCATTCTTTGATCCGGTCAGGCCTATGACTGCGGCGATTGCCGCGGAGATGGGGGAGGCGCCAATGGGAAGTGATCATTATCACGCGCTTTTTGCCATTGCTCTGATTTTATTCTCGTTTACCTTTGTCTTTAACATTATTGCCGAACTGATTAGCAGGCGTTGCCGGATTAAGCTAGGTTTATCAGGATGAGAAAAGATATTACCCAAAAAATAGGTTTTTCGTTCTTATTTATCTGCATGGCCATCACTATGCTTTTTCTTGTCGGGATAATACTTTTTGTAACCTCAAAAGGCCTGAAGGTGATCTCCTGGGAATTCCTGACTCAAGCGCCGAGGAATGCTATGACCGCAGGAGGTGTGGCACCGGCAATCGTGGGGACCTTTTATCTTACCCTTATTGCCATCCTTTTTGCCTTACCTCTTGGGTTGGCCTGCGCGATATACCTTTGCGAGTATAGCCCGAAGGGCGCCATTGTCAATATCCTCAGGATTAGCATTAATAATTTAGCAGGCGTACCTTCGGTTGTATTCGGTTTATTTGGCCTGGCTGTTTTCGTGAAATTCTTTAAATTCGGCGTCTCAATGCTATCGGGAGGGCTTAGCCTTGGCATATTAGTGCTTCCTTTGATTATTTCTGCTACCCAGGAAGCTTTGCAGGCAGTGCCGTATTCGATACGGGAGGCATCCCTGGCATTGGGGGCGACAAAATGGCAGACCATAAAAAAAGTTGTTTTACCTTCTGCGCTGCCGGGTATCATCACAGGGGTGATTTTAAGTATCGGCAGGGTCGCCGGAGAGACCGCGCCCATACTTTTTACTGCCGCAGCTTTTTATTTGAAGGGTTACCCGAAATCCATTTTCTCGGAAGTTATGGCCCTTCCTTATCATATCTACGCTTTGATGACTGAAGGGGCGCATCCGGACAAACAGACTGCGATTGCCTACGGTTGCAGCTTGATACTATTGTTGTTGGTCCTATCAGTATCTTTCATCGCAATCATCATTCGTCAGAAGCAAAGGAGCAAGTGTTATGGGTTATAAAGTCAGGATTCGGGTTGAAAATGTAGATTTTTATTACGGCTGCGTGCAGGCATTGAAAAGTATTAATATGGATATTTTTTCTAATCAGGTGACCGCGATTATAGGGCCTTCCGGCTGCGGCAAGTCCACGTTTATCAGACTTTTAAACCGGATGAACGAGTTAATCGTTAATTCTACGGTAGCGGGTAATATTTATTTAGACGGGGAGGATATATTTGATTCAAGGATTGATCCGGTTGACATCCGCAGGCGTATCGGGATGGTATTCCAGAAGCCTAATCCTTTTCCCAAGAGCATTTTTGAAAATATATCATACGGCCTTGAAGTAAATGGTATAAAAGATAGGTATTATATAGAAGAAAGAGTTGTTTCTTCATTAAAAAAGGCCGTGCTTTGGAATGAAGTCAAAGATAGGCTTAAGGAAAGCGCCCTTAAATTATCCGGAGGACAGCAGCAGCGGCTTTGTATTGCCAGGTGCCTGGCAGTTGAGCCGGAAGTGATCCTTTTTGATGAGCCGTGCGCAAGTTTGGACCCTATTTCTACCGCTAAAATAGAAGAATTGATATTAGAGCTAAAAAAAGATTATACTATTGTTATCGTAACTCATAACATGCAGCAGGCAGCAAGGGTCTCAGATTATACGGCATTTTTCCTGTTAGGGGAATTAATAGAAGTAGGCGAGACTCACAATATTTTTACTGCGCCTAAAGATAAAAAGACGGAAGCATATATTACCGGGAGGTTTGGGTAGGAGGAGGTGGATTCGATGGAGCGGCATTTTGATGGAGAGCTGATGGATTTAAAAAAGGATTTGATGCAGATGGCCGCATTTGTGCAGGATGCAATTGCTAATTCCCTTGAGGCGTTAAGGACTTTAAGCAAAGAGGAAGCTCTGGAAATAATCGATGATGACAAAAAAATAGATGAATGGGAGCTTAAAATTGATGAAGAATGCCTGGAATTGTTGGCATTGAGGCAGCCTATGGCAGTGGATTTAAGGTTTATTACTATGGCGATGAAAATTTCCACTGACCTTGAGCGTATGGCAGATTTAGCTGTGGATATTGCACAGCGTGTCCTGGATTTGGCCGATAAACCTTTGCTTAAGCCGTTGGTAGATATACCTAAACTTTCTCAATTAGCACAACTGGTAATAAAGAATGTAATAGAGGCATTTGTTAAAAAGGACCCGGGCTTGGCAGGAAAAGTAATTCTTCTGGATAAGGAAGCAGATAAGCTTCGCAACCAAGTTCAGGGAGAATTGATAGAATACATGGCAAAAGACGGCACGACAACTTCCCGTGCTGTCCCGTTGCTCCTTATCGCCCGCCACCTGGAACGCATCTGCGACCACGCCACCAATATTGCCGAGGATGTTATCTATATGGTACAGGCAAAGGTGGTAAAACACCATCCTGAAGAACTAAGCTAATAATAGAAGACAAGATAGCCAGGAAAATCCTTCTTTCTTAAAAAAAGGAAGGGGGATTCTTGTTTTACATAGATTTTACATGAATTTAACATAAACTTAATATGTCCATAATACAATATGTCTTTAAAAAAGGAGGAAGTTATGTTTAAAAAATGGTTGGTTATTTTTGCGATTGTTTTAGCTGCGGCCCCGGCGTTTGCCGCAAAGGATAAAAATTCAATACAAATCAAGGGTTCGGATACTATGGTTAATCTGGCTCAATCCTGGGCTGAGAAATATATGGAGAAAAATCCCGGAGATTTCATAGCGGTAACCGGAGGAGGTTCAGGCACAGGGTTATCCAGCCTTATAAGCGGCACCTGCGATATTGCTATGAGCTCAAGGAATATAAAAGAAAAAGAAATCGCCCTGGCTAAGCAAAAGGGAATCAATTCTAATGAAATAAAGGTCGCTTTGGATGGTTTGGCGGTAGTGGTAAATCCGTCTAACGCCGTGAGCAAACTTACTATAGACCAGCTGGCAGGAATTTTTACCGGTAGAATCACCAATTGGAAAGAAGTCGGTGGTAAGAATGAAAAGATTGTTTTACTTTCCCGTGAAGTTAATTCCGGTACCCATGTCTATTTTAAAGAACATGTATTAAGGAAAGGAGACCCAAACGGCAAGGAGGAATTTTCCTCCGGTGCTTTGATGCTTTCTTCTTCCCAGGCAATCGCCGATGAAGTAGCCGGTAATTCCTCGACAATAGGATATTACGGTATGGGTTATATTTCTCCCAAGCAAAAAGCGCTAGCTATAGCTAAAGATGAAAAATCAGAATATATCAGTCCCACCATAGAAAATGTCATAAGCGGAAGATATCCAATCTCCAGGCCGCTCTTTATGTACACAAACGGCTCTCCGCAGGGGCTGGTAAAGAAATTTGATGATTTCTGCCTCTCTAAAGATGGGCAGGATATTGTTATAAAAACAGATTTCGTTCCAATAAACAGGTAAAAAATGTCATTACGTAAGGCTAAAGAGTTTGTTGTTGAAAAATTAATTCTGCTTTGCGGCCTCGCTTCAATATTTTTCGTCATCCTGATATTCCTGTTTTTGCTTAAGGAAGGGCTGGCGGTATTTCAGACCATTACCCCCTTTAAGTTCCTGTTTGGCAAAAGCTGGTATCCGATTTCAGAGCCGGCACAACTGGGAATTCTTCCTTTAATTCTCGGTTCGTTATTAGTCACCTTAGGGGCGGCGATCATCTCTATCCCCATAGGCGTAGGTTGCGCGGTTTATATCGCTGAGATTGCTCCGGTAAAGATAAAAGAGATTTTAAAATCCGGCATTGAGTTATTGGCAGCTATCCCCAGCGTTGTGCTGGGTTTTATCGGAATGGTGACTCTTGTGCCTCTGGTTAAAAATCTTTTTCATCTACCCACCGGTTTGACCGCGCTGTCTGGTTCAATAATGCTGGCATTTATGGCTATGCCCACGATAGTATCAATTGCCGAGGATGCCCTTTATTCTGTCCCTAAAAATTATAAAGAAGGCGCTCTGGCATTGGGAGCGACTCAATGGCAGACGATATGGCGGGTGATGCTGCCGGCGGCCTCTAGCGGAATACTTGCCGCGATTATGCTTGGAATCGGCAGGGTAATCGGGGAGACCATGGCGGTGATGATGATTACCGGAAATGCCGCGGTCATACCGCGAAGTATTTTAGTCCCGGTGCGCACCTTGACTGCTACTATCGCCGCTGAAATGGGAGAGGCGGTAGTGGGTAGCGAGCATTATTTTGCCCTTTTTGCTATCGGGATAGTTTTGTTTATTATCAGTTTCGCGATTAACGTCACCGCGGATTTATTTTTACATAAAAGACAATGATAAGAAATCCTTATCGTACGCAAAATATCGCCTTTTTCTTTTTACTTTTAGCCACCTTGTTGATCGTGATACCGGTTGGCTTGATTGTTGTGATTATTATACAAAAGGGCTTGCCAGCAATTAGCTGGCAATTTCTTTCAGACATTCCGAGGCAGGGGATGCGCGCTGGAGGGATATTCCCTGCGATTTTAGGGACAATATACCTGGTAGCGGGGGCGATTATTTTTGCTTTGCCAATCGGGCTTCTTGCTGCGATATATTTAAGCGAATATTCCAGGGATAATCTGCTTACCAGGATTATAAAACTAGCTATAGTTAATTTGGCAGGTGTGCCGTCGGTAGTTTACGGGCTTTTTGGCTTGGCGCTTTTTGTGGTTTTTTTGAAATTCGGCGCCTCAATACTTTCCGGTTCTCTGACTCTGGGGATTATGATTTTACCGATTATAATTACAACTTCCCGGGAGGCGTTGGAAAGCGTTCCGCAATCCTTTAGGGAAGTAAGCCTGTCTTTAGGTGCCAGCAGGTGGCAGACCATAAGGCATATTGTCTTGCCCAATGCCATACCGGGGATTTTAACCGGGACAATTTTAGGCCTGGGAAGGGCAGCCGGCGAGACAGCGCCCATTCTCTTTACCGTAGCGGCTTTCTATCTGCCGCAGTTACCCAAGTCTCTTTTTGACCAGGCAATGGCTTTGCCCTATCATCTGTATGTTATTTCAACCCAGGTCCCGAATGTTGATGAGAAAATAAGGTACGGCACAGCTTTGGTCCTATTGGTTCTGGTTTTATTCATGAACCTGGTGGCGATTGTCATACGTTATAAATTCAGGAAAAAGAAAAAATGGTAATATTCTCGATTAAAGAGCTCAATATCTGGTTTGGTTCCGTGTATGCTTTAAAGCATCTTACTATGGATATACAGGCCAATGAAATATTAAGCGTAATCGGGCCGTCTAACAGCGGGAAAACAACTTTTTTAAGAATGCTTAACCGTTTGAATGACCTTAACCAGAATTTTAAGATGAGCGGAAATATAAAATTTGAACAATCTGACATTAGAGATATGGATACGGAATTATTACGCAAGAAGGTGGGTATGGTATTTGCATTGCCGCTGCCGCTTCCATTATCCATATTTGATAACGTGGCTTACGGCGTACGCATGCACGGCTTGAAAAATAAAAATTCAACCAGCAGAATAGTAGAAGAAGCATTGAAAGAGGCTTATCTTTGGGATGAGGTAAAAGACAGGCTGAATGAATCTGCTTTTAAATTGTCAGGAGGTCAGCAGCAACGCCTGTGTATTGCCAGGACCTTGGCGGTCCAGCCGCAGGTGATACTCTTTGACGAACCATGTTCCGGTCTTGACCCGATTTCTACTGCCAAGGTAGAAGACGCCATGGTTAAACTTAAACAAAAATATACGATTATACTGGTTACTAACAACGTGAAGCAGGCGGCAAGAGTAGGGGATCGGACCGCTTTCTTTCTTGGCGGGGAACTTATTGAACTGGATAAGACGGATAAGATTTTTACCGTTCCTCAGGACAAGCGCACCGATGGTTATATCAGAGGAAAGTTTGGATAATGTCAAAAATATCCACTAAAAATTTAAATCTATGGTATGGCGATTTCCACGCCTTAAAGGGCGTGAATTCGGCCATTGAGCAAAACAGGATTACTGCGATAATCGGGCCTTCTGGCTGCGGTAAATCTACTCTGCTCAGGGTTTTCAACCGGATGAATGATTTAATTGAAGGTGTGCGTACAGATGGAGAAGTTTTAGTTGATGGAGCTAATATTTTAGGCGGGCAAACCGACCTGGTTAATTTGCGGAAAAAAGTAGGGATGGTTTTTCAGCGGCCTAATCCGTTCCCTTTGTCAATCTATGAAAATATTATATTTGGAGAGAAAATCCACGGTAGTGATTCAAAGAGGGATATTTTAGATGAGATTGCCGAGAAGAGTTTGAAAAGTGTTTTGCTTTGGGATGAGCTGAAGGATAAGCTTGACCGGCCGGCGCTGGGGTTATCGTTGGAGCAAAAGCAGAGGTTGTGCATTGCCAGGCTGATCGCGATCAAACCGGATGTCTTACTGATGGACGAACCTTGTTCTACTCTTGACCCGCAGGCAACCGCGCGGATTGAGGAATTAATGCGTGAATTGAAAAATAACTATACTATAATAATAGTTACCCATAATATGCAGCAGGCGGCTCGTGTTTCAGACGATACCGGGTTTATGCTTTTAGGCGAGTTGGTAGAGTTTGGCAGGACCCAGGATATATTTACCGCGCCGCGCGATAAACGCACTGAAGATTACATTACCGGAAGGTATGGCTAAATTTCAGAAAGCAAAAGAAAGGGGAAATTTCAATGGAAAGACATGTTGACCTGGAATTAAAAGATTTGAATAAAGATATTTTGAAGATAAGCGCCTTAGCTGAGGAAGCGATTTTTAAATCTATTGAGTCGTTGAAAAACCGGGATAAAGAATTGGCCAAAGGGGTAATCGACAGCGATGTCAATATTGACAAGTTGGAATTAGAAATTGATGAAAAATGCATTGATTTGATAGCTCGCTATCAGCCGATGGCTAAAGACCTGCGTTTTATTACTACCGGGATGAAGATAAACGCTGAATTAGAGAGGATAGCCGATATAGCGGTAGATATATCCCAGCGCACACTGGAATTGGTGGATAAGCCGCTTTTAAAACCCCTGATTGACATACCAAGATTAACTGCGATAGCTCAGAACATGGTAAAGACGGCTATAGATGCGTTTGTGGAAGGGAATATAGAATTAGCCAAGAAAGTCTTGTCGTCTGATTCTGAAGCTGACCAGTTGCGTAATATAATACAGAAAGAGCTTGTTGATGATTACATGGTCAAAGACTGCGCTACTGCTCCGAGAGCGGTGCAGTTGTTATTGATTGCCCGTTTTCTGGAGCGTATCTGCGACCACGCTACCAATATAGCCGAAGATGTCATCTATATGGTCCAGGCTGAAGTGGTCAGGCACCATCCTGAAAGATTAAAGTAAAACCTTCCCGAGCTTCACGGATATACTTGTTTCTCCGCCGAAATCTTTTGTTTAACTTGCCTGTTTTATGTGCTAAAATAACTAAATATTTGTAGGACGAATCCGTAAAGAAAGGAAAAGATGCGCCGCTTTAAAAAAATAATAGGATTATTATTGATTATTTCTGCAATAGCCGCGCTTTTTGTAGCGTTATTTACTATATTCTTTGACCAGGCGGTTTTAGTCAGGAAGGGGACGATTTACCGTGTTCCCGGTCCGGAAAAAGTTGTGGCTTTGACTTTTGATGATGGGCCTTCGCCTGAATGGACCCCTAAAATATTAGACGAGCTTAAAAAAGCGGACGTAAAAGCCACTTTCTTCATGCTGGGGAAAAATGTGGAAAGATACCCGGAAATAGCTAAGCGTGTGGCAGCGGAGGGGCATGAGATTGAAAATCATACATATGTCCACCACGTCCTGCTTTATTATAAAATGAATGAACTGGAAAAAGAGATAAGAGATACGGAAAGGGTGATTAAGGATATTACCGGCCAATCTACAAAGTATTTCAGGCCGCCGAAAGCCTGGCTTACCGGGGATGAAAAAAGAAAAATAAAAGAAATGGGGTATGGTATTATTCTCTGGACCCTGAATTCAAAAGATTGGGTAAGTTTTCACGATAAACAAATCACCCAATATATACTCTACCGTATCAGGCCGGGTGACATTATTCTTTTTCATGACAGCGGGGCTGTGTTTTCAACCGAGGGAGGAGACCGTAGTCAGACCGTAAAAACAATTCCCAGGCTGGTAAAGAAGCTAAAGGAAAGAGGGTATTCTTTTGTAACCATAAATGAACTGGTAAATAAAGGAAAGGGACAATGAAAAACTTTAAACTGGTACTAATCCTAATCGTTTTGTCATATCTTTTTTTCATGCTAGGAAACAGCATCATGAACCTTACCAATCCCGATGAGGTTTTTTATACACAGACAGCTAAAGAAATGATGCAGCAGAAGACCTGGATGGTCCCGTATTTATTCGGCCAGCCGCAATTTGAAAAGCCGATTATGACCTATTGGTTCCTGCGGCTCGGCTTTAATATGTTCGGGGTCACCAATTTTGGCGCCCGGTTTTTTCCCGCGCTTTTTGCCATAATAGGGGTGCTGGCGGTATATTGGTTGTCCCTATCTGCGTACAGAGATAGAAAAAAAGCATTTATCTGCGCTTTGGTATTGATGTCTTCCGGGCTTTATGTCGGGCTTGGCCGGACTGTGTTTACCGATATGATTTTTACGGTTTTTATCCTGTTATCGTTGGCCTCGTTTTATTGGGGGTATGCTAATCCTGCCAGAAAAAATCCGGCGATTGTTTTGTTTTATATTTTTTCCGCTTTGGCGGTTTTAACCAAGGGCCCGTTGGGGTTTATCATTCCGTTAATAATCGTGCTTATGTTTTTGGGGATAAAAAAAGATTTAAAATTTATTTTTTGCTGGAGTTCTCTTTGGGGGCTGTTGTTATTCGGTCTGATAGCCCTGCCTTGGTATGTGGCTATGATTAATAAATACAAAGACGGGTTTATCCGGGAATTTTTTTACAACGACCATATCAGGCGGGTATTAGAGGCAGAGCATAAGGGTAATGACAAATGGTATTTTTATCCTTTATCGGCTATTCTTTGCATGTTTCCCTGGAGCGTATTTGTCTCTGTTTCGTTATTTTTCCTCCCCAAATGGCTTAAAGAGAAGAAGGCGCAGCCGATATACCTGTTTCTTTTTTGTTGGATTGCCGTGATCTTTGTGGTATTCCAATCCGCGCATTCAAAATTGGTAAGTTATGTTTTCCCGATGTTTCCGGCATTAGCGATACTGACGGGCGACCTTATTTCTAATGCCATAAACTCCGATAAACGGAAAATTTTTGTTCTTTCACTGGTAACATGGTGCATATTTGCTTTACTGCCGATAGGGCTGGTAATATGTTCAAGGATATATTCTATGTATGTTCCGTCTATGGAGCTTATTTATAATTTCATTTACATATATATGATATTGTTGATGGCCATGCTGTTGTTCATCCTAAAGAAAAAGATATTGGCGAATTTGTGCATTATGGCATTTTTGGTGCCTTTCTGCTTGTTTTATGCGTTTGCAATTGATAAATATTTCGACGCCTATGTCTCTAGCAAGGAGGCCGGGGAATATTTAATGAAAAATCATAAAGTAGAAAATGCGATTATCTGCTCAAAAATTATTGCCCGGGGAATGAGGTTTTACACCGATAAAGATGTCGCGGTATTTGACCTGGGTGGCGCGAAATTCTTCAGCCCGCACCCAATCCCCAGTCTCGATTCGTATCCAAAAATAGATGAATTTTTGAAGAAACAACCGGTAGCGTACGGTGTCCTCAATAAATCCGGCTTGTCGGATATTCGCCAGTACGTTTCCGCCAGAAAACTAAAATTAACCTTATTGAAAGTAATCGGGAACGAATCTGTTGTGTTAATCCAGCCTAATTAGAATAAGCCATCAAAGGTTGGTTATCATTGATTTGAGAAAGGATAAGCGATGAAAGAACTCTTGTATCTTCTTTTAGGGCTTAGCGCAGGGACGTTGTCCGGCTTGTTCGGGATAGGCGGCGGTACAATACTAATACCGGGCCTGGTCCTTTTAGCGGGATTGACCCAACATGAAGCACAGGGTACAACTCTCGCCATTATGCTGTTGCCGATAGGAATTTTGGCGGTGATGCGATATTATCATAGCGGGCACGTCCATTTTTACATTGCCGCGTTTATCTGCGCAGGCTTTGTTATCGGCGGCCTTCTCGGAGCGAATATGGCAGAAGTCCTTCCCAACCTGGTTTTGAAAAAGGCGTTTAGCGTATTTCTTATGGTCGTCGCGATTTATACATTTTTCTCAAAGTAAAAAATGACTAAAGAATACGAGATCGGCGATAGCGCTATAGATAGCCTGATAACCAAACTTGCCAAGACGGCCTGTGCTGCTGAAACAGAAAATCTGTTACGCGAAATACTGACTACCATCGTTAAGCTTGGAAAGGAATGCGGTGATAAAGGAGATCTTAAGCTTGTAAATAATACCCTTAAAGAATTGCGATATTCCTTTAAGATATTTTCACCTTATAGGGCTGTCAAAAAGGTAATAATCTTCGGCTCGGCTAGATCAAAGAAGGCATCGGCAGAGTATAAAATGGCTGAGGAATTTGCCGGATTGCTGACAGAAAAAGGCTACATGGTTGTAACCGGAGGCGGCCCCGGGATTATGGAAGCCGGCAATAAAGGCGCCAAAGCCGGTAAAGACTTCGCGTTAAATATCCGCCTTCCTTTTGAACAAAAACCCAATCCATACGTAGACGAAAAAGATAAAGTAATTAACTTCAAATATTTTTTTACCAGAAAGCTGATTTTTGTTAAAGAGACTGATGCTACCGCTCTTTTTCCGGGAGGATTTGGCACGAATGACGAGGGGTTTGAGATGCTCACATTGATTCAGACCGGTAAATCCAGGCCAAGGCCTATAGTTTTAATGGAGCCGAAAGGTTCGACGTATTGGAATGTGTGGAAGCGTTTTTTAGATAGCGAATTAATCAGCAACGGATTTGTTGATAAAGAAGACCTCAATCTTTTTCACATAGCGGGAAGCGTTGATGAGGCGGTCAAATATATAGAAGATTTTTACAAAGTATATCACTCAATAAGATATGTTTCAGGTTTGACCGTATTGAGGTTGAATAGGGAAATCTCCGGGAAAACTTTAAAGTTGATAAACCAAGAATTCAAAGATATTTTAACAAGCGAAAACATAAGGCGTTCTCCTCCAGTGGAGAAAGAAATCCAGGGAGGGGAATATCTCGGCCTGCCCCGGCTAGTAATGAACTTCAACATGCATGACTATGGCAGGCTTTGTAAGTTGATTCATGTTATAAATAGAGATTAACCCTTAGGGGGGGGTAAATGGATAGAAGAGTATTTTTCAGTTTCAAATACGAAGATCTGTCAAGGGCGATAGTTGTTAGGGACAGTTGGGTTGTTCAAGGGAAAGAAGCGGCAGGATTTATTGATCCGGCGGATTTTGCGAAATTAGAAAGAAAAGGCGACAGTGCTATTTGGACCTGGATTGATAGTCAACTTATTGGGACTTCTGTAACTGTTGTTCTGGTGGGGAATAAAACCTGTAATAGCAAATGGGTAAAGTATGAAATTAAGAAAAGCATAGAAAATGGAAACGGCTTATTGGGGATAGATATCAGTAAGATAAAGGATTTGAAGGGCAATACAACCGAAAGATGCGGACAGATTCCTGAAGGCTATAAATTTTACATGTGGCATAATGACGAAGGGTACAACAAAATGGACGATTGGATTGAAACTGCTGCTCTAAAGCATGATGAAAGATAAAGATTATTGATGAACAAGCTTGGTGTTTATATAGATACTTTCGGATGGCCGATGGACAAATTGTTACACTCGTATTTTACACTCGTTAAGGGAGTGGTATGATAGGGATTAACTGTAGGCAAGATAAGAGGTTATGAGAAAAGCAAATAATGGAACCGAACGTAAGTGAACGAAAAGAGATTTATGACAGAATACAAGAAAGTTTCCGGTACTTATAAATTGCCCTATGTTATTAGGTCGTCTAAATTAGGTTACCTTATATATACAGTACTTTTTCTTCCTTTTATATTAATCGCTATTTATAAGTACCCGAATTTTTTAGCAGCATTTGTATTTATTTTTATTTTGCTATTTTTTCTAAGCGCTCTCTATGCATTTAGGATAGATATTGAAAAAGATAAGTTGGTTTACAGAGCGCTCTTTTATAAGCCTGCTGAAGTCCAGATTTCGAACATAAGAAAAATCAGGATGGGCTCGGAATATGTTGGAAGGGGTGCGTCTATGTTATATTTTTATATTCATGAAAAGGGGAAATCTAAGCCGATAAAGATACCTGTGTTATTTTGTAGAAAGATAGACTTAACAGTTATGGCAGATGCCCTGCTTACCATAAACCCTTCTATTGAGATGGATAATCGTATTAGACAGATTAAAGAAAATAAGTTTAAGGAATTAGAGTCTACGTATTTACGCGAATCAATGAATCCGGTTTGGAAGTCATTTTTGATTTTCGGAGGGATTGGAATCGTTTTGGTTTTAGTGATAAAGTTAATCTTTAGACATTAAAAAGGATATAACAGAACGTAAATAAAAAGGGGAACAATGGAAAATTTTCAAAAGCAATATCCACTTCCTTATAAAATTAAAGCAGATTGGAAAGGATTCTCTATACTTTTATTCGTATTCGAAATACCCTTTATAATCATGGCCATTGCTTTTGCTGGACAGCAAATACCGTTATGGATATGTGGGATTATCGCAGCTTTTCTTCCTGCATGCTGGTGGTTTTTGTTATCTACATTTGGGATAATAATTACAGATGACAGAATAATCTGCAAATCGCTTTTTAGCAAAGATGAAGAAATGTTATTAGCAGAGATTAAATCTGTAAAATTCGCATATGGCTTAAATAAATCTACTAAACGAGGTTACGGTTTTTTTCAATTAGTTATCGCGCATAAAGTAAAAAGCAAGCCTATAATTATTAATATGAAAATGCTTTCAGGAAAGGACTTGGCTATATTGGTAGATGCGTTATTAACAAAAAATCCATCTATTGAAACTGATAAAAACGTAGAGCGAATTAGAGACAAGGAGCTCAAAGAAGTTGTATCAACTGCATTAAAAATGAGCATGGGTCAAATTATTTGGTGGCTGCTTTCAATAGCAATTGGGACAGCATTAGTAAGATTGATATTTCTCAAGAAATAAATTGTAAGTAACTTTATGAAGCGAAGTGGCAAATTTTATGTGTATATTGTCGAATGTCATAATGGAACTTACTATACGGGTAGTACGAATAGTTTAGAAAATCGAATTAAGTTACACAATAAAGGATACGGCGCGAAATATCTAAGAGGCAAAGGGCCGGTTGAACTCGTTTATGCGAAGGAATACAGATATTATAAGAATGCGTTACATGCTGAGAGGAACTTAAAGAAGTTGACGCGAGCGGAGAAAGAAGAGTTGATAAGGATATATGAAAGAAATAAAGTTTCAAGCTGAAGGATGCCCCCACAGGTTTCTCGGACTTTGTCCTCGAAACCTAAACGTGGGAGCACCCATGCTTAGGTTTTCAAAAATACAAGAGGTTAAAAAATGAAGGTATTTTTGAAAACCTATGGGTGACCGCTGGTTTCGTTCCCACAGGACTATCCTACCTTTTCTTCAAGAAATATATCAAGATAAATTAGCTGAGTTAACTAGTTACGTGCCAAAGGGTTAAAGGCAGTTTAATATTAGACTGCCTTTTTTACTTACTTGGATTTATCAGACCTCTTATGCGCTGGTGCGTCTAGTTTATTTAAAGGGGGTATAGAAAATGATTCCAACAGGCATTTCTCCTACAGAAGCGGCTTTTGAGGTCGTTGGCTTGGTTAATGCTAAGTCAATAATAGATTTCCTGTTTTTTGAGACCCAGATAGGATTAGCTGTCTTTCTTATCGGACTGTTGACCGCTTTATGGAGATCTGTTAAAGAAACAGATTTTTCAGTCTTATGGAGTTATTTGATGATGTTTTGTATTCTTTTGTTTATCTTTATCAAGCCTATGGCTAGCCTTGAGAATGCTACTTCTACCATGGAAGCTACCGGCTGGAAAGGCATCAGTACCCAGGAAGCTTTAAAAGACGCCTTTATTGATACCGGTAAATCTCGAGCTGGTTCTTTGGGCCTTGTTTTCATAAGCCAAGGTTATAATGCCATTGTTTATGGAACAATAAGCGCTATTACCAGGGTTACTCAGCAGAAAGATTTTAATTATCTTAACAACCCTTTTATCGTGAATAAGGTGTCTTTATATTTACAGCATTTTAGCGGTGATGGTATTAAGAAAGATAACGCCTTAAAGAAAGACCTTGAAGAATTCCTCAGGAATGATTATCCGCAGACCTTAGGAAGAATGGTTAATAATGGTAGCACTCAAGGTAAAATGACCAAGAAGTGGTGGCCCGGGGATGAAGAAGTGATATCGAGCTATGATTTGGATCAGCGAAAGCGCTGGGAAGCTTTGGATTCAAAGTTAACCGACTACATCAAAACAGAGATAGATAAATTAGGCGCAAAAGGCCCATTTACCAACCTCTTTATAGACTACAAGGCAATAAAGATAAAGCTTCTTGCCGGACACACCGAAAGGGCAGCTACAGACATAGCCTCTAGTATGACCGGCTATGGCATAGAGCCTAAGACTGTCAGTCTAAGCTGGATGATGAAGCAGCCAGCCAGTTGGCTGGCCTATGCATCATCGTTTATAGGGCAGTTCTTTTCAACCACTTTGTCCGAGTTTATGATTAAGGCACTTCCTTACTTACAGGGTTACGCGGTAATGATTATCTATAGCTTATTTCCCTTTACTTTGTTGCTGTGTCTTTTATTCGGAACTTTCAGTATTTTAAAGGAGTATTTTATCTATCTCTTTTGGGTTAAATCCTGGGTGATTGTCTGGGCTCTTATTCATTATGCAGCTATCTATATGTCTACCTTACAGGCAAGGCTAGGCTCCGGAACCAGCTCTTGGTTCTTTGAGAAGCCTTATTTTAATACAGTTACAGGAGTACTTTTGGTTATGTCTCCAGGCATAGCCTGGTTTATGACTAAGGGTGTGTTATCTGGTATAGGAGAAGCAGCTACAGCGTTAACTCTTCATGCGGATAAGGGAGTGGGTAAAGTAGGTTCTAAAATAGGAGTTTAGATGTCAGAATTAATTAACAAATTAATTTTAAAAAAACTAGCGGTTAGGCGCGAATTCTTCCAATTTGATTACGCTAATTATTTTGCGAATTATTTCTTAAGTATGTTTATTATCCCCAAGCACTTAAAGTTAGCGGCGTGCGGTGGCCTGATAGGCGGCTTCTTCAACAACCTGCTCGAAGGCTACCGCACGCCTGTCCCAATCAAAATCACCCAAAACCCTCCCATCCAAAAACCCCTAAAGCAGGGCGGGGATAGAAAGGCATTGTTATGAAAAGAGGCAGATTAACAAAAGAAGAGCAAGCGCGCAGAATCAAATCATTACTTATCTTTATTTATACTTTCCGATATGCAACAAGGAAGCAGTTGGAGATGTTTATTCAGGTGGTGATGAATCTATCTTTTACGCGTTGGCTTATAGATTATTCTTTTAGTGAAGGGTTTATCAATGCTTATTACGAGTCTTTATTTAAGACAAAAATCTACTATTTAACTCACAAAGGCAGGGAGATGATCTGCGATCAAGCCATGGTTGAGCATTACTATTTTGAGAAGGCTCATGCCGGCCTAAATACCTTTATTCATCATAATAATATGATAGAGGCCTTTATGTTACTTAAAAGCCACTTGGATATCAAAGAATGGGTGTGTGAGTGGGACTTAAGGCGTGGTAAGAGGACAGGTGAAAAAATCCCCGATGGTTTAATAACGCTTGCGGAAGGAATCAATATGGCCTTGGAAGTGGAAACCCGCTATAAGACTCTTGGTATCCTCAAGACATTCATTAAGAGATACCGCTACGATATAGAGAAAATTTCCAGATACCACTGCTTATTGGTTATTGCCTCAAGCAGGTTTAATTACGACGGCTTAAGAATGAGGCTGTATAACATTGCCCCGGAATTCTGTTCAAAGTTTCTTATTTTGGCTGATTTGGGTATGCTTGAGCTGGGGATGTGTTATTACCAAAGCAAGCTAATACATCTTGAAGAAGCAGTGAAGTTATTAAAAGAGGGAGCGCAGGTTCATGGACAAACCGCTTAGTTTTAAAAGTAGGTTTATAAGGCTATTAGTGCTGATTCCGCTATTCTACATTGGCTTCGGCTGGTATGTCGGCCTCAACTACGGAAGAAAGGGTGCCATTTTGGGACCCTTTGACAATATCCCTGTGGTGATGAAAACTAACCTCTTAGGCTCATCCCTTGAGGATATCTCAGGCAGTAAAGCCTTGGTAATGGTTGTGCCGCCAAAAGAAGCCGGTAATCGTGATCAGGACTCAACATATTTTAAGATAAGCGGCT
>Ga0247841_10000670_pt1 | contig 86412 bp, 86 predicted proteins | sample LaCruzMarch2015__2_FD_192410 | JGI IMG/M metagenome (GOLD analysis project Ga0247841, IMG submission 192410) | Freshwater microbial communities from meromictic Lake La Cruz, Castile-La Mancha, Spain - LaCruzMarch2015_18m | ecosystem: Environmental > Aquatic > Freshwater > Lake | place: Spain... | reverse complement strand
AAATATACAAAATAGTTAATCAACCAAATGAATTAGAAAAGAAAGAAAATTATTATACTCTTTGTTTAAATAATAATATTAAAACAAATATTATAGAAGAAAATTTATCAAAAATAAATATTCAATACATACAAGGTTTATTTGACGCAGAAGGTTGTATTTTTATAAATATTGAAAAATTTTCTTTTCGTTTATCTATCTCACAAAAAAATCATCCAAACATATTAGATTCTATAAAACAATTTCTAGGATTTGGAAAGGTCTATAATTATAATTTTATTATTTATAATAAAAATGATTGTTTGAAATTTATAAATCTTATTAAAAATGGATTGATTGTTAAATATAATCAAGCGTGTGCATTTGAAAGATTCTTAACAACGAATGATAAATCGATAAAAGAAGAAATGTATAAAATTTGTAATGAAGAAAAACATAAAATAGAACATTTTACAGAAATAAATAAACAAACAGAGGGAAAGGAAGGTTATTTAGATATGATACGTTTAAGGGAATTAAAACAAAAAATAAGTAAAGAAATCATAGTAAAACAAATTTATAAGGAAAAATCAGAGAAAATGAAAGGAAATGGGAATCATAATTTTGGAAAAAAATTATCAGAAGAAACTAGAAAAAAAATGTCTACTTCTATTCGAGATTCAAAAGGTGGTGTTACAGATGATATGATTATACAAGTTAGAAATATGATTCAAGAAGAAAAAACGAATTGTGAAATAGCAGAATTATTAGATTTACCAAAATATACGATTTCAAGAATTAAAAATGGTAATATTATTTGTAGAAATGAAGATAAATTAGAAAAAAAAACATTCACACAGGAAGAAATTAATTTATCTAAAAGAAAAATTCAAATTGATGAAATATTATTTGTAATAGAAAAATGTATCGAAAATGTAAAACCTTCCATTATATTAACTACCTTAATTGATATTAGAGACAAAAATAATATAAAAAATACATTAACAATTGATATTATTAAAAATATCAAACGAAATATTCAAAAAAATAAAATACCTTTTTATCCAAGTGAATTATCTTATGAAAAATATAATGATTATAAAGAAAGAATTCAATCGTATGCAAATGAATACAACAAATGTAATGAAGATAATTTATAATATTTATTATTATAAAAATGGATATTCATCCTTGTAAACAAAAATATATTCAAATGAAAACGGAACGTAGAGAGAAAAAAAGAGCAACCAAACGAGATATAACAGGGGAGGAAGTCATTTTTATTTTTGAAAAAATATTAGAAGGCTGGAAAACAATTCGTATTTATAATACAATCATTCAACAAAATCCGGATTCTAACATTGATAAAAAAAAAGTGGAAGTCATTGCTACCGGACATTGTAAAGTATATGAAAGTGAATTATCTAAAGAAAGATATGAATATTATTTATCATTGAGAGAAAAAGTGAGAAATATTCGTACTCATAATGTAGTTGATTCTATATAAATAAAGATTAAATAAATTAGAAATAAAGACAAAACGTCATTCTATAAAATGCAAAATTTACCATATATTCCAAATCATATATGGGATATTATATTTCAATATGACGGAAGAATAAAATATATTTATAAAAAAGGAATTTTTGTAAATATTATCCATAAAAATGATATTCGATATGAAATTGTCAAAACGTTTTTAACCAAAAAAATAAAAAGAATGGAAAAAATGGAATTACTTAGAAACGGAAAGGGAGAAGAATTTTATATTGAAATTCCTTTTGAAAATAGTAAAAATATGGGATTAGTATTTGATTATTATTGGAGTTATCCTCAACAATTTGAAATATGTTATTATCATTGGAAAAATGATTATATTATTCAAACAAGAAGTTATGTAATATAAAAAGCAAGGAGGGACTTCCGTTCCCCTAGTAGAAATAAAGCAAGGAGGGGGTCTCCCGGAGGGTGGGAAGACTTCCGTCCCCCTACTAGAAAATTGATTCCAAAAATTCAAAATAACGTGAAAGAATATTCAAATACTTTCACGTTATTAAAATGAGTTCCAAGCAAACACAACAAAACAAAAGACAAAATTATCTTGTCCCCATCAAGTTCCAGTTAATGAATACTAAAAAATCAAAAACGTATCTCGTAAATACGAATTGGACAATCGAAGAATTTATTCGTTTCATGAAATACCAACTCTTTTTAGACGCGGATTATTACGGTGTTGATCTTGAAAAACAACAAACAATCGATTTTGTCCCTTGTTTTTCCAAATCTTATTTTGATTTGACATCGTTTTACTTGAATGACTATAAAAAATATGATGATCCGTTACACCTTTGCACATTCAAAACGCCCCTTTCAGGGGCAGTTATGAATGGAGAAGGGGTTACTGATTGCGCATTTGAGATGCGCAATGGTGTAAAACCATCCCCTGAATTATTCAAAGATTACTTTGACTATCATTATCCTTCTTCATTCACGATTTGTACCAAAGTATCCAATCCTTATTATCCGTATTACTATTACGCAAATTGAATATTCAGAGTCCTCAAATAAGTATGTAATCCAGCGTCTTGAATCGGTAATACATATGCGTCTTTATCCGTGTCATTATGGTGTGAATGCCATAATCCTGGTGGAGTAATAAAAATAGTTCCAGTTTCCCAGTAACATTTTACTGGTTTTTTTATTGTCCCGTCTTCGTTCAATTCTTCGCCAATCAAGGTATAAATACCTTTCTCTTCTTTTTCTTCTTTCTCTCCTTCAATTTTGGTGGGTGCCAAGATACAAAAATCCAAGGCTACCGAATTATGACGGTGCGGTTTTTGAACGGTATTTGCAGGTAATACGTTTAATAAAGACCATAAGGTATGAGTAATGGTTTTGGTAGAATATTCCGTTGCTTCATTACCCAGTAAAATACCTAGTCGATTTAGATTCAATGCTTCATTGGCTTCGCGAATATCAGCCAACGAACTCCATAATTTCTCTCTACTAAAAAAGGTAAGATGGAATTTTGGAATCTGTGAAACCACCCCTAAATATTTTAATAAAGGTTCGTCGGTTACCCAGAGAAGAACACTATCTTCAATGGCATTATGTTTCATATCAATGTTTCCCGGAACCACAAACAAATCCCCCTCTTTCCAATCAATGGTTTCACGATTCCCTTCTTCGCCATAAATGGTTGAAAATCCGTCTCCTTTCACCACGTAAAATAATTGAGAAGTGGCGTTTGCAACGGTATTGATTTTCTCTCTTTCTTGGATTTTAACAAAAGAGGAAAGGAGAGAAGGAGAGGTCGCTTCGTACTCCGTTTCTAAAAATGCGGAATTGTCAAAGGGAATGATTCGAGTTTCACCTTCTTCATACAAAGAGGAATATTGGTAGGAAATAGGGACTTTGCTTAATAATGGATTCGATGCGCTTGTATATTCATAAATACGAACACCTTGGATATTTTCAAAAGACATTTTGATTATTATATAATAGAGAGAAATATTTCTATATCGATGAATCTCAATTATTTATTTTATATTTTTTCAAAAAAAAATATAAAATTTGGGAATCATTATTTACTTTTCTATAACCCGAAGGGCCGTCATAGGTTTGCTCTCTGCTTTGCTTATGACTTTTTCAAAAGTAGTTTTGCTCCACTTTTCCTAAAAGTGGACAAGTAATCGATTCATATTACGCACTTCGGGTTTATCTGTATCTTCTGAAAACAATTTACGAATCTGTTCGTCATCACGAAATCGAACGGTATAATCTTGCTGAACATTACTACGCCCGATTCTCCCCATGGCTTGAATAATTTTCTCCTGCGTTAAATCCAAATCTTTACTTAAATATCCGTGACAAAACTGATAATTGGTTCCGTAAATATAATCACTCGAGGCAATAATCATATATAATTTCTGTTCATCGGCCAACCGTTTCATAATTTCAATGTATCGGCCATTTCTTTTTTCTCCGGATTCCAAGTTCCCGTTTCCGTTTGCAGAATTTGTATTCGTATTACTAAATACGCCGATTCCCATCATCAATAATATTTTCCAATTATCTTCCACCCCATTCAAAAGCATAATCTCATTAATCGTATCTTCTTCAATATGACTAGTAAATGCATTCTTCACATTCATTTCTTCGGCCCATTTTTTCAAATGATGGATTTTATTTGGAACAAAGGTATCATTTAAACAAACGCTACGGATCATATTTTTCAAGGAATTGATTTGTTCTTTCATTTGGTTCATCTTATTCGCTCCACCAAAAGAATTTGTGGAGGAAGAAGAAGAAGACCCACCCTCTTTACTCGATTCACGACTTTCTTTTTTCAATTTATGTCCGTCTTTGGAAGCCAACGAAGAACTCGAATTGCTTTTCTCCGTCATAAATTCTAATTCCCGCTCCAATTCATCGATTTTCTCATTCAATGAATTATTGAATTCTATTTTTTTCATAATTTCATCCATGACTAAGTTCGGAATATTGGCTTGCTGGATATAGAATTTAGCGATTTTTTCCACATCATTCGTCAAAAAGATGGTAGGACCATCGGTCAATGTATAAGCATCTTTCGTTGTTACATAAACCGCACAATTACCTCCTCCATTAGCAATACCAGAAGATGTTATTGGCGGCTGTTTTGTCAATTCACCGGAATACGTATTATGCAATTTCATAAACGAAGTATCACTATTGGAACGAATAATTGACTCACTCGTAGTCTTATTCATACTACTTAAACTGGAACCAATACTCGCACTTTTTTGAGGAATTCGATTTCCCTTGGCATCCACATAATGATTTGGAAGAATACGTTGGATTCGATTGATTTTCAAGTAAGTTACAATAGCACCCCAGGTACATCCTTTGATATTTTTCAATAATTTCAAATAATACAACTTGATGTTTTTCATGGTCAAATCGTCCAAGGTTTCAAAATTCAAGTAAATCAACATTTTTGCATTAATAAAATTATTTTTAATGGCCACATAACTGATAAAATCAACGACTTCTTTCAAATCAAAATAACGTAGAAGCGTCAAATAATTCTCGCAATTGGTGGCGATTTGTTTGACTTCTTCATATTCTTCACTCATAAAATGCGGTAGAATCACATATCCATTATTATTCACAATCGGAATCGACTTCTTACAATCATGACTCACGATGTTATGAACTTGGGTATCCGGGAATTTCTCTTTGAAATCAGCAATGACCTCCGTCAATTCGTGTAATTTCGGTAACGTAGCCGAAGAAAGAACCATATTTGGAATCAAATTCTCTTTCCAGTTCTTATGAATAATTTCGTGAATTTCGTGATGTTCGTAATCCATCGTAATGGTCGGTTCATCCCAGTAAGTAATGATATTATGTTTTTCATTGAAAGAACACATATAATACATGGCAGGTAAATACGACTTGATATCACAAATAATGATTTCCACTTTTTCACCGACACTATTATCTACTTTACGGATTCCACCGGTACGCCAATCTTTGGTATAATCTTTCGCCGCAAAATAATGAAGACGAATGTCTTCCGCGGATCCACATCCAAAGGCAAATGCAATTTTCTTATTCATTGAAATGGCGGAACGGGCCAAAGAAATACCTACATGTCTTGCCGCACAAACAAAGATGATTTTATGGCTTTCTGAAAGGGCAATCGGTGTCAGCGTTTTTCCGGTACCGGTAGGTGCAATATAAAGAACTAGGTTTTCTTGTGAACGATTCGATGGTTGATTGAAAACAGTAAATATTTCCTTTTGATGTTCATACAAGGTCATATCCGTATATTTCAAAAGATTTGTATTTTTCTCAATGTATTCAACGGCGTTTTCCAAGATAATAAAGATTTTGATTTTTTCTTCATAATAAGTGAGTATGAATTGAATAATTTTTAAAATATGTCGATTTAAATGTTGAATATTATTTTGGATGAGTTTATAAAGAGTAAAATAATAGAATTCAAATTGATGTGGAAGTTGTTGGATTTTATTTTGTAGTTGGTGCTTTTTTTTCAGTTCTTTTTTTTCATTTTTTTCGATTTTTTCATTTTTTTGACAAAAAGATAATAACTTTTCTAAATGATCTATCAATACGTTTTCATAAATATCTTCCTTGGAAAGACTTTCTTCCGTATTTTTCTGTAATCTTATGGAATCCGCTTTTTTAATGGTTATATTGCTGTTTATATTTAATTTTTTATATTCTGCAACTAATTCTGGTTCTTGAATAATCCCTTCTATTTTCTTCAAGAAATATTTATTGTATAGATAATCTTCCATGGATTCTGTATATTCGATTTTCAAGAATCCAAAGAGAGAAAGATGGTGATTTACTCGAAGATTTACTTGACGATATCCGTCAATAATCAATTGAAGTACTTTTTTTTCTTCTGGAGAAATGGTGATTTCAATGGATTCCCATTCGGCTTTGGTTAATTTGCGTTGATTTAAATCCATTTTAATAAAGAGTTTTTAATAAAGTTAATAGAAACAATGTATTATAAATACATCATTTTGTTTTTAAATCAATTTTTTTTAAGGGAACCCTCACGGAACCTATGGTTCCGTAGAGGGTCCCTTAAAATTGAAATATTTTTTTGTCTTTTTAAAAAAGAATATAAAATTAAATTCATATAAATAATACAAAATCAAAGAAATGTCTAATAACCAAGAACAACAAGAAGAATACTCTTTATACTTTGACGGTTGCTGTAAAGGAAATCCAGGTCCCGCCGGTGCCGGGTTCGTTCTTTATCAAGGATCCAGAGAAATTGTCTCAAAAAGCGAATTTATTGGCGACAACGAGACCAACAATGTGGCAGAATATCACGCACTTGTGATCGGATTAAAAAAAGCATTATCTTACGGTGTTCGCAGATTAACTGTATACGGAGATAGTTTACTAGTCATTAAACAAGTGACTGGTAAATATAAAGTCAATTCTCATAACTTGAAACAATATTACGATTATGCGATTGAATTGGCCAAACAATTTGAAACCATTCGTTTTGAACACGTCCTTCGAGAGAAAAACAAACGCGCGGATGAATTGGCGAATTTGTCCGTTTCCACTTTATCCACTTTTTAGAAAATCCACTTTTTAGAAAATCCACTTTTTAGAAAAAAGTGGAGCAAAAAATTCGGGAAAAAAGTGAAGCAAAAAATTCGGGAAAAAAGTGGAGCAAAAAACCTAGTCAAAAATATATAGATTTTTTGCTCCACTTTTTTTTAAAAAGTGGATAAAAAAGTGGATAAAAAAGTGGATTTTTATTTTATTCATCTATTGTAATGAGTAATAAAAGTATTTTTGATTATCTTCGTTATGCTAGAGATGAAAATTTAGATTTGGAGGGAGCAAGATTACAAAGATTACCCGATAATATTGGTGAATTAAATAATACAGACATTACATCTATCAATGTAAGTAACAATCGATTGACTTTTTTACCCGACAGTATTGGAAATTTACGAAAATTAGAACAATTGTATGTAAGTGGGAATCTGTTAGTTTCTTTACCTGAATCTATTGGAAATTTGATCCATTTAAATTTTTTGGCGTTCGATCGTAATCAAATTGTTTCGATTCCAGAAAGTATTGGAAATTTAGGAGAATTAAAAACATTATTTATGAATAACAATCAAATCGTTTCGATCCCAGAAAGTATTGCCAATTCATCCTTTTTGGAAAAAATAAATTCAGAACATAATCGTTTGGCTTCCTTACCTGAAAGTATTGGATATTTACAATATCTGGAAATACTTGAATTAGGTTCGAATATGCTGACTTCTTTACCTGAAAGTATTGGTAATTTACAAAATTTAGAATATTTAGATTTAAAAGATAATCAGATAACTTCTTTACCTGAAAGTATTAGTAATTTACAAAAATTATACACATTAAATCTAAGTGGAAATCCAAGCCTAACTCATTTACCTGAAAGTATCGTGAATTTTACTGAAGACATTGAAATCGATATTCAAGGTACTGGAATTACGACTTTACCTGCAAATTTACCGGGTAATATTACCATTCTAGGAATGGAACAAATTGTTCAACAATTATTTGAAAGTAATGTCGATTGTGAAGGGCAAGATGACCCCGTAAGTTTGGAACCGATTCCAAAAGGGCGCGGTTTTCGATTAGAAGCGGATCAAAAATGTTATGATGCTGATGTGATAAGGCAATTAACAAAAAATGAAAGCCCCTTAACAAGAGCGCGTTTTACTGAGAAGGATTTACAACGAAAACGAAGTATTCCTCTCTTTCAAGGGGGTAAAAGAACAAGGAAACTCAGGAAATCTAGAAAAACTAAAAAAGTTCGAAAATCAAAGAAGGCTAAGAAAGCCAAGAAAACTAAGAAAGTCCGAAAATCGAGGAGGAGTTAAATTCTTCTTCTTCGATTTGTTTTTCTTGATTTTCTTGTTTTTCTTGTTTTTCTTTTAATTTTATTTTTTTTAATTGTAGTCTTTTTAATTCTTTTACGTCTTCTACCACCTTGTTGAGCATTATAAATTTTCAATATGTGTTCATTTCCATTAAACAAAGGTCCGCCTCTAGAATTTTCTAACGCTTTTTCTTTAAACGCCCATACATCTGTACACGCATACCCTAGATTAGAACGACAAATTGGGCATAAAATTTTTCCATTTGTGCTTTCACAGTAGTCGTGTAAACAATCATTATGAAAATTATGATTACATACGGTCTTGTAAATTGCTTTCGTTGTTCCATATTCTTCGTGGCATATAGGACATATATCACTTTGATTATATTGAGTGGTATCTATCCAAGGCATATTTATATATAAATATATTTAATAAATTTTTCTAGATTTTTTTGTTTTTTTTGTTTTTTTTGTTTTTTTTGTTTTTCTTGTTTTTCTTGTTTTTCTTGTTTTTCTTGTTTTTCTTGTTTTTCTTGTTTTTCTTGTTTTTCTTGTTTTTCTTGTCTTTCTAGTTTTTCTTGCCTTCCTGGATTTTTTTATTTTACCACCCCAAACTCCTAAATTATTTGTATTTTCACCTGTTCTTTGATTTATTTTTTTTTTTACATTATATCCTCGATTTATTAACGCATTTAATTTACCTTGTAGAATAGGTCCTTCTTCTAATTCAGATTTGCCAGTATATATGGTATTTGGACCAGTATCCGAATCTAATTTTTCCCATTCATCATGAGGAATCAATTCTTTATTTGCTTTTCTTTGATTCATTGCATCGTTTCTATTTTCTTGAAATTGATATTTATATTGTTTTTTAAAACGATCGTTTCTTATTTTTTCCATTGTTTCTTCCTCCTCATTCAAAGGTTTTATTTCTCTTTCTTCATATTCCGAAACAGGATTAAATGTTATATTTCTCTCCATCTATAAAATAGATAAATATTAATTTTTCTACTTATCCACTTTTTGGAAAAGTGGCGCAAATCCACTTTTAAAAAAAGTGGAGCAAAAATTGATGCAGAAAAACTAGACAAATTTATTTCGTTTTACACACTGGATTTTTGCTCCACTTTTTCTTACTTCGTTGTAAAAAGTGGAAGGATTAGTATTCCAAGAGAGAAATTCCAAACGTCTTATTCGCCTTATATTTCAATAAATCCACTTCTTTATTTGTCGTTGGAAATTCCTTGATTCCATAAATGTCTTGTAAAAGCAACCATTCAAATATTCCGCCCAAGTATAAGTGTACATTGAAAAACCCCAAAGAAATCAATTGCGAATATTTTTGATAGATTTTTTCGTCGTTTGTATTTCTTCCGTAAATAATAATGGAAATGTCTTTTCTCCCTTTTTGTAAAAGCCGATTAATGACCGTTTCTTCTTGTTCTGCGGGCAACGTATTCGGTAATAAACACTTCTGTTCTTTTTCCGAAAGCGTATTGATGAATAAAAACTGTTCAGGATTTCGAATCGCATATTGAATGTCTTCGAAACTGATTTTTTGATATGTTGTTTGTAAGGAAGGTATATTTCCCATCGTTTATTCAAGAAAAAGATTTAAAAATACAATATATTTAAATCTTCGAACTATTTTTAAATCCTTTTTTAAGGGAACCTACGGTTCCCCTATGACCCCTCCCTTTTACTTTCGGTGGGTGGAACATATAATTATAAAAAAAACTCAATTGCAATTTGTAAAATAATTTTATATTTAGGAAATATATAATGCCAACCAAAAGATGTCGTAAAGGATCCCGCAAATGCTTCAACGGCAGATGCGTAAAAACAATATCAAAATCAATCAACCCAAAACGATGCAAAAAAGGAACAAGAAAATGCACTGATCGTAAATGTCACCGAATTATTAAGAAATATTCTTACCGATTACGTAACCGTCGTACTTAATTATATCCACTTATCCACTTTTGAAAAAGTGGAGCAAAACTTATTGTGTTTTGCTGATGATCAATCAGGAACAAAATACTCTATTTTTACTTTATTTTTAAAGAAAGTAAAAATATAGACCTTATTATATAAGGGTTTTGTTCCTGAACGATTAGAAACAAATATTCATATAATATTTTTGCTTTTATTTTTTGTTTTTAAAAATAAAAGCAAAAATTTATCGTCTTTTGCAAGGAGGGGGTCGTAGGGGGGACGTATGTCCCCCTACTAGTGGAATTGTACCACAATTTCCACTTTTTCCTTCTTGATGCTCTTTGTCGCCGAAATCGACAACTCTTCCCGCTTCTTTCTCGTCTTGGAATTATCACTTCCAACCACCAATTCCTTTTTCTTTGACGTACTATTTCGACTATTCATATCATTTTCAATCATCTCGTAATTTTCTTCGATGTAATCGATGACCTTATTCTCTAGCGCCCACTTGAAAAAATTCAATTGGCCAATGGTCGTTTCAATAAATGATTCCGTTTTATAAGGGATACTGATCCGTTCCCATCGACAAAACGGGTCAAAACGACGTTTGCTGTATGCTTTTAATTTCAATTTGTAATCAATGTAGACCTTAAATCGTCTCATGTGTCCAAATTCATCTTTCACTGTATATAAAGTAAAATATTTCTTGGCGTAATTGGTTGCAAACCAATCGACAATACGGAGAGAAATATTGGATTCACCCGTGATTATTTTTAACATACGGCTTAAAATATCCTCGTTTTTATAAAAATCCATTAAATTATTCATTAATAAATCATTTTGAGTTGTATAAGTATTCATATTTCAATTTCTTTTATTCGAATATATCCAAAGTATTTAAATGGTTATTTGTTTTATTTTATATTGTAACCTTATTTTGATGAATTCTTTATTCTTTGAATAAATTCGTTCCTTGCGGTTGTAAAAAATCATTTTGAACGGTGATGTCATTCACATAATCGCTATTGGTTAAAAAAGGATTCATACTTACATTGGCAAACATTTGACGTTCAGACAATTTCTTATCCGTATCTTCTCTCTTATTCACTTGTCGAAAACCTTCATTTTGTGTTTGTATTCCTTGTTGATTCAACATATCCCATGTATATTCGTCATGGTTCAAAGCAACATTAAAAGCATTATTCGCATGTTTTTCTAATTGAGTATCGTCTAATACTTTGTTATCATAAAATTGTGTCTCGTTTAAATCGTGTGATTGACTTTCGCTAAGACTTTCGCCTTGGTTCTGATAAGTCCTTCGACGACTTCTCTCATAAGGTTCTCCTTGGGTCCATTTCCAATGTATCATTCTTATATTACCTTGTACAAAAAGAAAATAGTAAGGGAACCTACGGTTCCCCTATGACCCCTCCCTCTAAGGGGAACCTAAGGTTCCCCTTTGACCCCTCCTCTTAATACATTTTTGGCGCGCGAGTTTCTACAAAGTAGTAGACAATAATATTCTGCTTTGCAAAATATGATTGTAGAAATTGTTGTAAAGCCCCGCGCCAAGTTAACAAGGTAAAAAGCAAGGTGGGGGTCTACCGTAGGCAAGGGGGGACTTCCGTCCCCCTACCTGGTGAACATCTCTCTCGAATGCCTGGTCAATATCCATTTTATACAAACAAACACTCGTAACCAAAAGAAAAACAAGACAAAGATTAAAGAACCATTTGGAAAAAAAGACATACCATTCTTGCGAATCTTTGGTAGAATGATTCCAAACATATTTCAAAGAGAGAACAACCAAAGTACAAAAAATAATATTAGGAATATAATGATCCGTATTCTCTAAACCTTCTTCGGGTCGATACTTGGTACAAAACATAATATCACAAATATCCGGTCCCATATTTTTCACAAATTCCCGATGATGAATTTCGTGAACATGATTCACGTGGAAAATCGAATAATTTATATTATGAATGGTTGTATAAAAAAGATAATAATAAATAACGATCCAATCATCAATCAAGGAGAGAAGAGAAGACCAATCAGGAAACCAGTCTAAAACATAATATTTGAAAGGAATGATTCCAGCAATCGAAACAAATTCTAAAAGGATTTGAATGATATGATTAAAAGGAAGATTGAATCGATGATGATAATCATGAATAATATTATGAGGATACGAATGTTCAAAATGATGCCAGTAATGTATTAAATGGGAAGACACCATACCAATGATAAAAGTGATTAAAATGATGGGACGAAAATCACATAAAACAAGGAGAGAAAGAAGTAATACAATCCAAGATTTATAATTCATTGCGATTGAGTTGAAAATATAAAAAAAATAAGGATAGATACATTCCAACATTTTTATAAAAAATATATATTTTATATATAATTTGAATACATTATTTAAATGGAAAATCCAACTTATATAAGAACTTTGATATTTGTCATATCCATAATAATAATATAAAATATTTTCAATGCAATAAAGGACCATAAATTAATCAACAATTCCAATTGTTTTTCATATTCGTGGTCACATTCATAAACGATTCCCATCTCCTTAAATGATTTCTGTCTTTCTTCTACCAAACTATTATCTAAATACTTTTTCTCCAACATGGTTAAAGGACAATCATGTATAAAAACAATCGACATACAATCCAAAATAATCATATTGAGTAAAACGGACAAATAAAAAATGCGATTACTAAAAAAGAAAACAAAACATCCCACGGCGATGATGATATTATGAATGAATAAATAATAATGACCGATTGTTTTTTTTAAAAAAGGAGAGAAAGATTTGGCATATTCACGAATGATATTTCTTGGAAGTATGTTTTTTTCTTCTGTGTTTTGTTTTTCTTCTTCCATGAATGAAATTATTTATCTATTGGGATATATTTTTTTCTCGTTTTTTCCTCTCTCTTTTTTCTTGTTTTTCTTGTTTCTCCTGTTTTTCTTCTTTCATTCCTTTTTCATATAAAAAGTCCAATTCTTTTACAAAAAGATCATTGATTTGATTGACCTTGTGATTTAATTTATAAATGGTATATCCCATCATCGTTAAATAAACAAAAATAAAAATAAAAAGAATGATTAAAATACAAATAAAACGACCATCCATTTTTCTTTATATTTTGAAAGAAATAAATTCGCCTTTTTTTCGGTACTAGGAATCATTCTCTCTTTTGACAATTTTCAATTGTTTGGTGAATAAAAATCCCTCTTTGGATTGACATCTTCTTTTCAAATTGCATTCTAAACAGGCGAGAACGATATTGTCGGTATTATGTCCTAAATCATTATTGATTCGGTCGAGCGTCCATTGTTTACCTTCCCTCACTTTTTCATATAAAACAAACATTTCTGTAAAACAATAAAAGCATTTGGCTTCGGTTTCCAAAAGGGAAGAGAGAACATCTGAATATTTTGCGATTTTGGATGGTTCATAGACTTTCTTTTCCAAGTCTTGGTGTTTGTAACTGGCGATTTTTCTCTCGATTTGTTGAATGACTAATGGATGGATTGATTGTTTTGGGTTTTCTTGTTTTTCTTTTATTTCTTTCAAGACTTTCATTTGATTTTCATAGGTGTAATCTTCGATCGGAATATTCCATTTTTCGGTTTCCTTTCTTTTTTTATCTTTTTCTTTTCCAGTTTTTGTTGCTTTTTTCATTTGATATCGATTGTTGATTCCTTGAAGTATGATTTTCTTTTCTTCTATATTTTCCATGATGAATAAATTATAAATATATTAAATTATATTATTGAAACAAGTTAAATCTAATTTCTTATATTTTAATATAAGAAACGATTTAAAATGGAATTAATCATTGAAGAAAAGAATGAAACAAATGAAAATATAAACAACCAAATCGATGAAAATTTAAAAAATAACAATATACCCCTTTCTTCACTCTCCCTTCGGGATAGTGAACAAGGTGTTGCTGATTGCACATCTGAAGTGTGCGATGGTATAAAAACAAAAGAAAATAATAAGGGGACAGAAGAATGTATGGAACTAAAAAACATCAAATATAAAACCATGTTAATGAAAGGGGTTGCCTTAAAAGATACTTCATCTTCGAATGATCTAACAAATTTGGACAAATTTCTTGATAATGAAAAAACGAATAATAAAAACGACCAATGGTGTAAATTGGATAAAACGGTAAAAACCCAGAAACTATTAGCGTTTGCAGAAGCGTATAAAAAAGAAAATGAATTGGATGAAGAAGAATCGCAAATTCTAATTAAATTTTTCAAGGAGTGTTTGGATAAAAAGAAATTAGCGCGTGTAAAAGACGTGATTTATGATAAGGTAAGCGGAGAAATCAAAGAAATACCTGCACTTTTACATACAAAAAAACATTTTACGCTTAAAAATATGGAAAAACGTGTTTCAACCATGAAGAGTTTAACTCCGAAAAAAATCAATAAAACAACCAAAACGTTGAAAGAGAGAGATTCAAAGAGTGAAGAAGAATAGAAGAGAAGGAAAAAAGATGAATCAAAGAACAGAAGGAAAAAAGATGAATCAAAGAACAGAAGGAAAAAAGATGAATCAAAGAACAGAAGGAAAAAAGATGAATCAAAGAACAGAAGGAAAAAAGATGAATAAAGTAAAACGTAATAAACATAATAAGTTATATTTATTATGTTTACCCAAATATGTTCTTTATGTGGAAATTCAAGTGAATATAAAGATGAAAATGATTCTGATTCGGAATACTTTGAAGAAGAAGAAGAAGAAGAAGAATCACTCCTATTCAATGAGCAAACCACCCAAGATTTCATTGAAAACACGCTTATCTTAATGAACCAATTTATCGAAGACAATCCCAAACTTATCAGTGAACCTACTTTTCATGAAAACTTTGAATACGAAATTCGCGAACTCATTTTTGCTTCTCTCGAATCCTTGAAAGAAAAACCCGAACTTTGGTATGAATGGAATCAACTTGATGAGAAATTCAAGGAAGAAATCGATATACTTTTAGAAACTGTTTTTGAAGTTTTTTTTGAAACCCTTTATCCACCGCGTTCCTATGAACGAAGCCTGATTCTCCAAAAGATAACCCCAGAACAAAAAGAGATACTCGAGAGAAAAATAGAGGTTTTAAAAGCGAAACCGCAGCCAACCCAAAGAACCAAAGAATGGTACGAGTTCCGTTATCAACTGATTACAGCAAGTAATGCATACAAAGCATTTGATAGTCAAGCAAACCAAAATCAATTGATTTACGAAAAATGTCATCCTTTAACCACCAATTTTGAAACAGTTGGACAGATTAATGTAAACACAACATTACATTGGGGACAAATGTGTGAACCACTTTCTGTTCTATTTTACGAGAGAGAATACAAAACGAAAGTGGATGATTTTGGTTGTATTCAACATGAGACCTATTCCTTCTTAGGTGCTTCTCCGGACGGTATCAATGTCGACCCGACCAATCATCGTTATGGACGTATGTTGGAAATCAAAAATATCGTCAATCGAGAGATTGACGGGATTCCAAAAAAAGAATATTGGATTCAAATGCAATTACAAATGGAGACGTGCGATTTGGATGAATGCGATTTTTTAGAGACAAAATTTGTACGATATGATTGTGAAGCGGATTATTTCGAAGATGAAACCAATGAAAAATGTACGATCTTATACTTTGCCAATAGCGAAGGAAATCCAAAATATATATATCAACCTTTGGAGTTTTTACGTTGTTCGAAAAAAGAGGTTGAAAAATGGTTCGACCAACAAAAAGAAGAGGCCGAGAAAAATGGTCTCACCTGGATTGCAAATATTTATTTGAAATTGGAAATCATGAGTTGTGTTTTAGTTACAAGAAATCGACGTTGGTTTCAAGATAATGTTCACGATTTAGAAAGAATTTGGCAGGTCATTGAAAAAGAGAGAGAAACCGGATATGAACATCGTGCACCTAAAAAACGTTCGCTTTCTATTACGGAACCAAATATAAAAAAAGAATCGGGTTGTTTAATCAAGATAAACAAGGACACTGGAAAAACAAGTATTGCATAGAAATCGTATAAAAATCGTATAAAAATACTACAAGGAATTTTTGGCTCTACCTTTTTCCAAAAGGTAGACGAAAAGGTACATTAGTATAAAATATTCGTCGTCAAATTCTTAAAAGTCAACATATTTGGTGCGGTATTAAAATAATTCACTCGTGTTCCATTACAACTTTGTGTCACCGGAGGAAGAACATGTGCTTCATTCAATTGTGGTTGAAATTCTTTATACAATGTGCCACAAAATTCAGCAGGCATACATTGACCTACATCTGGATTATTCGGATATTTCAAATTATTGGTAATTTGTTCATAAGAACCCACCTTGAAAACTGGATAATGCCACCACATCATTTGTTCTTGATAACTTGAAACGTTTTTATTATTAGTACTTGGAAAACTGTCACTTAGTAATCTACCGTCTTCTGAGGAAGGATAATATCCATAGGTATGACTTTGATGAACTTTTTTATTACTTGCTCCATTGATATTATTATTTTCATTGTTTTTATAGTTATTCTCATCATTCTTATAAGGAGAAATAGATTCTCCTAAATTCGTGTAAGATTCCCCGATTTTTATTTTAGATAAAAAAATACTACTAGAAAGCATTGGAACAAATACCACTAGTAATAAAAGAATCAATAAATAAAAAAAAATATAAGTAATTTTAGACTTGAACATTCTATCTTATAACTTATTATATATTAGACGGACAAAAAAGAAAAAGAAAGCAAAATTAACAAGTATTATTTTCTGTAAAATCTGTATGACTACCTAAAAATAAATGCTTTAATCCTGATATACAAATAATTTGTTTACCCGTTTCTTTTACATAATATGAAAATAAACGTTCGTGATAATGAGCAAAAAAATTGGGGTCGGCCGTTTTCAACATATGACAATCTGGATAATACCAATCCACAAAATCATCGACAATCTTTCTACGTATACATTGATTCGTAGTAGGCATCCAATAATAATTTTTATCCATTGGTAAGGTCATCTTTTTTTGATGGATAAAAGGTTCCAAAATATCTCTTTTGGTTACCCATTCTAAACAAATATCTGAAAACATAAAACTAATGACATCTACATGATTATTTTCACATACTTGATTCAAAGAAAGAATGAAGAAATCTTCTAAGATAACATCGTATTCTAATAAACACAAATATTCCTTGTCTCTAAATAAATTGTTTTTAGAAATGCAATACCATGCAGTTAATGTTAATAATTCCTTTTCATTTTCAATGTTATTCTCATAATCTCTGGCAAAGATTATTTTTGGATGATTCTTGTATTTTTCTTTGATTTCATTGAATCCAACGATCATGAAATATACATTGTCTAGATAGATTTTATCAATCACTTTTTCAATACTTTCGTCATTATGACAAATAAATATAATGGCATTATTCATCTTTATTTTTATAATTATCTTTATCTTTATCTTTATATTTATATCAAAATGTATATTTTTGAAAAAGTGGAGTAAAACTTAATAGTTATAGAGGAAGGTTTTTGGCGCGCAAGTTTTGACAAAAAAAAAGACAATAATATTGTGCTACGCTAAGCGTAGCAATAGTATCGTTGTAAAAAATGGTTGTAGAAATCCGCACCGAGTGAAACAAGTAAAAAAGCCCAAATTTTCACAGATTTTTTGCTCCACTTTTTCTAAAAGTGGAAAAAGGACTTAAAATCAAGTTCCAATAATATAATAATATATTATTGGAAGAAAGAATGGAACAAAACAAAGAAAATGAAATGCGTGTTACAAAGCGTAATGGAGAGTTAGAAGACATTGCATTTGATAAAATTTTGACCCGTGTTAAAAATGTAGGTCAAGAAGCCGACATTCATATTAATTATACTTCTTTAGCAATGAAAGTGATTGACCAATTATACGATACCATTAAAACAACGCTTATTGATGAATTAGCGGCAGAACAATGTGCCTCTTTATCGACGAATCATCCAGATTATGGAATTTTAGCCTCGCGTATTATTATTTCCAACCATCAAAAAAACACATCTTCTTCTTTTTCTCAAGTAATGAGCGAATTATACCATTATCAAAACATGCACGGAAAACATTCACCCATTTTATCTACCACTTTTTGGGAATTTGTATCTTCCAACTCCGAAGAATTGGATCAAATGATTGTGAATGAACGAGATTATTTAATTGATTATTTCGGTTTTAAAACAATTGAACGCGCCTATCTCTTACGTATTGACGGCAGAATTGTTGAAAGAATTCAACATATGTGGTTACGTGTTTCGTGTGCTATTCATTTAGGAAATCTAACGGGGATCAAAGAAACCTATGACTATATGTCTCAAAAGTATTTTACTCATGCGACACCGACTCTTTTCAATGCAGGAATGCCTCAACAACAGATGAGTTCTTGTTATTTAATTGCCATGGAGGACGATAGTGTAGATGGAATTTATAATACGTTGAAGGACTGCGCTCTGATCTCAAAATATTCAGGTGGAATCGGGATTCATATTCATAATGTCAGAGCGAAAGGATCGCCTATTTATGGTACCAATGGGAAAACGGACGGTATTGTTCCAATGTTACGTGTTTTCAATAGTACGGCCAGATATATTAATCAATGCGGAAAAAGAAACGGTTCCATTGCCGTTTATTTGGAACCTTGGCATGCCGACATTGAGGATTTCTTGGAACTACGTAAAAATCACGGGGACGAAGAATTAAAAGCACGTGACCTTTTTTACGCCTTATGGATAAACGATCTTTTTATGGAACGTATCAAATCCAATGGTAAATGGTCCTTAATGTGTCCCAATGAATGTAAAGGATTAGCGGATGTATATGGAGCAGAGTTTAATGAATTGTATGAAAAATACGAATCCGAAGGAAAAGTACGTAAGACAGTGAATGCACGTGATTTATGGTTTCAAATATTAGACGCACAAATGGAAACGGGTACACCCTATTTATTATTTAAGGATGCATGTAATCGAAAATCAAATCAACAAAATTTGGGCACCATTAAGTCGTCAAATTTATGTGTTGCCCCAGAAACGTTAATATTAACCGACCAAGGACATAAAGAAATACAGAGTTTAGCAGGACAGAAAGTGAATGTATGGAATGGAGAAGAATTTAGTGAAGTAACAGTTTTTAAAACTGGTGAAAAACAGACATTAGTTGAGGTAGAAACAAGTGATGGATGTAAACTACATTGTACACCTTATCATAAATTTTATATACAAAATACATATTCTAAGAAAAATATTGAAGTCGTAGAAGCGAAAGATTTAAATCCAAAAGATAAAATTATTAAATGTAATTATCCAGTGATTGATGGAAAAGAAGAATTCAAATATGCTTACACCCACGGATTTTTTTGTGGGGATGGAACTTATAATAAAAGTAAACTTACTAAAACCAAATGTCAATTTAAAGCATTAAATGGAACCTCTTATTGTAAAAGACATCATTATTATGAATCCAAGAATGAAGATAAAGAAGAAAAAGAAGAAGAAGAAAAAGAAGAAGAACAACTTTTATGTCAAGCGATATCTTATCAAGATAAACCAGTTGCTTCGCTTTATGGTGAAAAAAAACAATTATTAGAGCATTTAGAATATCGAAGTGTAGGATTCGAAGATTCACAGAATCGATTAAATGTAAGTTTACCCATTGATTTAGAAGTAAAATTTACAGTTCCAATGAATAGTTCATTAAAAACAAAATTAGAATGGTTTTCGGGATACTGTGATGCGGACGGTTGTATTGCAAGAAATGGTACAAATGAACAATTACAGATTTCAAGTATCAATCCTTCTTTTTTAAAGAATGTACATTTGATGTTACAAACGTGTGGTGTCCAATCAAAGATTTCATTAATGAAAGCAAGTGGTGAAAGATTAATGCCAGATTCAAATCGAGAACTTAAACTCTATCATTGTTTAGAAATATATCGTTTAATGATTACATCGGTTGAATTGCAAAAATTGGTTTCATTCGGATTTTCACCCAAAAGATTGAAAATTACACAAAGAATACCCAATAGAAACGCAACACAATTTGTCAGTATTGTATCTGTGAAAAATAATGGACGCGAAGACGACACCTATTGTTTTACAGAACCAAAAAAACATATGGGTATTTTTAATGGTATTATCACTGGACAATGCAGTGAAATTTTAGAATACTCAGACGATAAAGAGACTGCCGTATGTAATTTGGCGAGTGTTGCTTTACCAACTTTTGTAAATCTAGAAACAAAGACTTTCGATTATGCATCTCTACATAAAGTGGTGAAAGTGGTAACACGTAATTTGAATAATGTGATTGATATCAACTTTTATCCAACCGAAAAAACAAGGCGTAGTAATATGAGACATCGTCCAATTGGAGTGGGTGTTCAAGGATTATCCGATACCTTTATTTTGATGGACATTGCATTTCATAGTGAAGAAGCGAAGAGAATCAATAAAGATATTTTTGAAACCATGTATCACGCCGCGCTAGAAAGTAGTAATGAAATTGCAAAAAATCGTTATTTTAAAATTCAAGAAGAAATGGATTTTTATTATAAGAATTTCAATCGATATCCATCTTTGAATGATGAAATCAACTATTTGACCGAGAAAAAAATACTCAATGAATGGGATAAATACACGAATGATGTTAGTGTAGGTTCATATAGTTCCTTTGTGGGTTCACCTGCCTCTAAAGGAATATTGCAATTCGATTTATGGAATGTGGAACCAAGTGAAAGATATGATTGGTCCGAATTAAAGAAATCCATTCAAACCTATGGAATTCGTAATTCCCTCTTAATGGCACCCATGCCAACGGCAAGTACTTCGCAAATTTTGGGTTACAATGAATGTTTTGAACCCTTAACCAGTAATATTTATAGTCGAAGAACCTTAGCAGGTGAATTTGTCTTGGCAAATAAGTATTTGATGCGTGATTTGATTGACCTTGGTTTATGGAATGATAAAATAAAAACGAATATTATTGCGAATAAAGGAAGTATTCAACAATTGACCATGCTACCAGAACATATACGTAATAAATATAAAATCGTCTGGGAAATACCAATGAAACACGTCATTGATATGGCCGCTGACCGAGGCGCATTTATTTGTCAAACCCAAAGTATGAATCTTTGGTTAGAAGACCCGAATTATAATACGCTTACTTCCATGCATTTTTATTCTTGGAACAAAGGCCTGAAAACGGGTATTTATTATTTACGGCGTAAAGGAAAACACCAGGCACAACAATTCACGATTGAACCTGAGAAAAAAGATGTGGAAGAGCATGATGAAATTTGTGAAATGTGTTCCGCTTAGAATACTACTTAAAAACTATTTTCTTTAATCAAATATAAAAATGATATTTTTTTTTATATTTTTATTCTCTCTTCTATCATCCTCCATATCCTTGGAACAACCAAGTAAATTGAATCTTTGTACCAATTGTAAATATTTTCTACCTTTATCCCAAAAGTATCTAAGCACTGAAACGAGTAATAAATATGGAAAATGTTTTTTATTTCCTATGATAAAATATAAGGAGGAGTATTTTTTACTAAATCATACAAAAAGAAACATATTAGTCAATGATTTTCGTCATTGTGATACAGCAAGAAAATATGAGTTTATGTGTGGAAAAAACGGAAATCGGTTTCTAGTAGGGGGACGCCCGTAGGGAGTCCCCCCTTCCGTCCGTCTCGAAGGTAAGGGGAATGGACTGCCCCCTCCTTGTTAAGGGCGAGTGTATTTTTACTTCATAAAGAAACAATGTAAATATATTTATTTATGTATTTCTTCCCTTATCCATTTTTTATATCCCTCGTTCCCTAATACTTTGATTTGTAAGTCTCGTAAAACATTGACTCCCATAAAAGTTTTATAATCATAACATCTACAAAAATGGCATTTGAATAATTCTTTTTCATTGATTGTTTGATAATAACAAATATCACAGTAAAATACCCCGCATTTTTCATTATTACAAGTATATCTTGGCATCATATTTGGAAATAACAATAATGATAAAAATTTATGTATATCGTGATTCGGATCTTCCATAAATTCTCTTTTGATCTCTTCAAAATTCTCCTCGCTGGTAGGTTGAATGAAATTTTCGTAACAAATGGAACATTTCATTCTTTTATTTATTATTTTACAAAAATAATTTTTTAAAAGGATAGATTCAATTTTTTATTTTTTTGTTTCAAAAAAAAAAACTTCCTACTCATGGAAGTTTTACACCATCGCGCATTTGAAATGCGCAATCAGTATCACCTTAATCAGTCATAACTGCCCACAAAGTGGGCGTTTTAAATGTGCAAAGGTGTATAACTAATTTTGTTTTTTGTTTTCTTTTTTTTTCTTTCTTCATTTTTTATACTTATAATAAAAGTTCAATCATTTTTTTAATTTTAATATTTTTATCTACAATATCATAATCATATTTTAATTTGCAAAAACAGCGCAAACAAATCAAAATATCATTCAATGCGTTATGTAGATTTCTTGGTTCGCATTGGAAAAGACATTGATGTAACTCAATCAATTTTGGAAATTTAAAATAATGGTGTCCAAGTTTATTTACTTTTACAATTCTACATAACTGAATCGACTCTTTCATGGTACATAATTTTGGTGTTCGGTCTTCTAATAAATGATTTAAAAAGTCATAGACGATTTTCTTTCTTTTTAGCACAGATCGTGTAACAACCATATGCTCGGAATCATCTTTTATTTTTAAAAGTTGTCGCATTAATTCGATTTTCAATGCATTCAAGTCAAAACTGATATTATGTGCGACCAAACAATCTGCTCCTTGAAAATCCTCCGACAATTCTTCCACAATTTCTTCGAACAAAATACCTTTTTTCTGGGAGATTTCATCGGTAATACCGTGGATTTTAATACTTTCTTCGTTGATTTTCATATTTTCAGGGAGTTTGATGATAGAATCACATACTTTTAGCAGTCCAAAAGTATCCGTATCATAAATGATATAACTAAATTGAACAATGTGAGGCCATAAAGATATTTTTTCATAACTTATTTCGCCTGTTTTTGGTAAGCCAGTGGTTTCTGTATCAAAAACTAAAACTTTCATGATTATGATTATTTATAAGAAGAGGTTAAATGAATATATGATTCCCTTCCATTAAAAAAAAGAAATCAATTTTTTGGTTTATTTCATTTCATTTCACTGGAAAATACACAAACAAACAAATCTTACGCATATTCTTTACAAATCCCGAATGATTTACGATGCCATGGTGTAATCCCATATTCTTTAATTCCATCCAAGTGTTTTTTGGCACCATATCCTTTATTCGTATCAATTGCATATTTTTCAGCCAATTCAGGATATTCATTACATAAATCCTCAATGTATTGGTCTCTTGCAACCTTGGCCAAAATCGAGGCCGCTGCAATCGCCGAATACTTATTATCCCCACCTTCAATACATATGTGAGGAATAACATTGATTTTTTTCGATTCTTTATCATAAAACGAGATTGGATTGAAATAATTTCCATCAATTAATAGTTGTACCGAGGTTGGAAATACTTTTGTTTTGGTTCGATAATTGATCAAATTTTTGTTTTTCTTAGACAAAATATTATGAATCGAATGATGCATTGATTTTTGAGTCGCTTGTAAGATGTTGATTTCATCAATCGTTTTTTCATCTTCATAAGTAACCGACCAATCGATCGCATTTTCTTTAATGTATTCAGCAACTTTTACAATTTTACTTTTGGAATGAAACTTTTTACTGTCTTTCATTAACGTATGGTCAAAATAGTTTATGTCTTTGGGTAAAACAACGGCAGCGGTATATACCCGTCCAAATAATGGTCCCCGACCTGCTTCATCTACACCTATTTCCATAATATCTTCTTCTTCAAAGAAATTTCTTTTTAAAAAGAGGGGGGTCACACGATTTCTTGTTTTTTTTGGTTCTACTTGTTTTACTTCTTCTAAATGATTATGAAGGATCGGTTCTTTTTCTTTTTTCTCTTCCTCTTCATCATCATCAATAATAGTTGCATACTCATAATCATTATTATTAATATTCATTACCCCTTCTATTATCTTTCACAGATATTTATTTTTATTCAATTTTTTCATTTTTCATTTTTCATCTTTACAAAATAATATTTTCACAATATAAAATATACAAAATGTCTTTATTTTATAGTGTTTTATTTCTCGTAATCATTTTAATATTCGGAATTCTTTTGGCTCCTTTTTTAGGAGGAAATCGTGAAGGAATGACTGATATGAGTTTGAATAAAGTAGATGCAAGTTTCAATCACGTAGATGCTAGTTCAAATTCTACAACTACAAAAAATTCTACTTCTTATGATAATTATAATCATTTTACTGGTTCTTCTACACCAAAATTAACGAGTTCCACCTTTTATGGACAAGACGGTTCTACTTTAGCAGTAAATATGAATGGAACAAATACGCTTACTACCACCGATAAAAATGGTAAAAGTATTATTTATGCCGGTGTTCCTTCTTTTGATGGAACCATCGATAGTTTTATGGGTCCAAATGGTTCTGTTGCTGTAATTGTAGATTTAAATAATGGATATGAAAACATTTCCGTTAAAGATACTGCAGGCAATCAAATCAATTATTCTTCTGTTCCTCAACCCACAAATCCAAGTACGGTTTTACCAAATGTAACCCCATCAAGTACTCCAAGTACGCTGCTTCCTCCTTCAACTTCTTCCTCATACACCTACCCATCCACATCTTCTACCCAAAATACATCACCTAATTCTTTTGCGCCTTCTTCCTATAACTATTCTTCTTCTTTACCACCCGGTATTCCTGCTAGTCAAATTCCTCCTGGACATGAAGATTTATATATCTTGAAAACGGAAGTTGTTCCACCTGTGTGTCCAGTATGTCCAGTTCAAACCTCTAGTAAGAAATGCCCTCCTTGTCCAGCATGTACACGTTGTCCTGAACCAGCATATGACTGTAAACTTGTTCCTAACTATTCCTCCATGAACGCGAATGCACCTGTGCCCGTTTTGAATGATTTTTCCACTTTTGGAATGTAGAGTAGGGGGACATACGTCCCCCCACCCTTCCCTTCGGGAGGGAGACCCCCTCCTTGAAAAGGGCGAACGTTTTTTGACGCGCGAGTTTCTACAAAGAAAAATAAAATAATATTACGCTTTGCATAATATCATTGTAGAGATGGTTGTAGAGCCCGCGCCGAGTTATCAAGTGAAACGCGATGAGGGGGTCTCCCTCCCTCCCGAAGGTAAGGGTGTAAGGGCACTACGTAGTAGATGTATATCCCCCTACCCTACTTTTGACGCACTTTTCATCCATTTGAAACGTGGAACCTTTCTCTTCTTGAGGAACAATTTTAATGATACATTTGGATTTTTTTCCATAAAGTGGTTCAGTACATCCCTTCTCTTTGACGCTCCTTTTTCTTGTTTTTCTTTTTCCTTTTCCTTTTTCTTTGGTTACAAAGGTAAAAACTTTTGGTTTTTCTTCCATACAACGCGAACGAAAATGTTCGTATCTTTCTCTCACATCATCATAGGTAAGATTCGATTTTTTCTTCAACATATCGTTCACTGTCTCGTGTAACTGATAGATATATTTAGAAAAATTCTCTCGATTCTTCATATTTTCAACGGTAATTGGAACTTTTTTAAAATTATTTTTCAAATTCATACGACAATATTTACAAGGAAGTACGTTTCTTAAAGATAAGATAAAATCTTTATAGTTTTTTTTATCTTCCTTAGTAGGATTGACTGGATAATTAAAACTCATGGTATGAAGAAAATGCCACATACTTGGTCCCCAAACACTGGTTAACATACCATCTCCACTATTGTAATCTTCTTTGGAATAAACCAGATTTTTTTTTGTTTTTGTTTTGTTTGTTTTTGTATGGTTTATATGAATATTATGTTTTCTGGTATTTTTATTTCCATTCATATAAAAGATCTAGAAAATAGTTTTACTTAAGAAAAATCGTTAAACAATGAATAAATATATTCTTTGAATAATATATTATATCTTATCAATGTTTCGTCCAATGAACTTAGGAAGTACAACCAATGGAGGAATCATGTCTAAAATAAAAGGAATGTTTAGTCGTTTTAATAATACAACAACCATTCTTTATCTTTTGGCTTTTCTTCTTTTTATTTTTATTGCCATTTATGTTTATCAAACCTACATTTCTCCCAAACTCGCACCTGCTTACAATTATTCCCAAGAGGGTATGCAATCAGGATCAGGAAAACAGGCAGAATTAATGCTTTTTTATGTGGATTGGTGTCCTCATTGTAAAACTGGAAAACCTGCTTGGGATGAAGTAAAGAATGAATATCAACATAAGATAATCAATGGTTACAATGTGCTTTTTAAAGAATATAATTGTACCGAAGAAACCGCTGAAATTGAGCAATTAATGAATCAATATAAAATTGAGGGATACCCAACCATTAAATTGGTGAAAGATGGTCAAGTGATTGAATTCGATGCCAAACCTACCAAGGCAGCATTGGAACAATTTTTGAATACCGTCCTTTAAGGGAACCTCTACGGAACCATAGGTTCCGTGAGGGTTCCCCTATGACCCCTCCGGCCAGATTTTCAGGACAAAGTCCTGAAAATCATAGTCCCTTCGGGGATGGATATAATTGCATAACTCTGTGCGCGGGCTCTACAACAATTTCTACAATGATATTCTGCAAAGCACAATATGATTGTTATTTTCTTTGTAGAAACTCGCGCGCCAAAAATGTATTAAGAGGAGGGGTCAAAGGGGAACCTAGGTTCCCCTTAAAGGGAGGGGTCATAGGGGAACCGTAGGTTCCCTTACCTACCAAGGAACTCAATTGCACTCTCCACTCCCTTTTGAAAAAGACCTTTTCTCTCTTGCATCGAATCCACGGCCTTCTTCATCGATCCAATATTCAAAAAAGAACAATGACAGATAACCTCTTTGGGTTTTTCAGTCATTGGTCCATTATTTTCATTTACCTCACTCAAACTAAAAATCGCTTTGAATAAAAAATTCATTATAAATTCGAGCAAGGTCGACGATTCATCGATGATTGTCTTTTCCAAATTCTCTTCAAATAAGACATTACGAAACCCTAGAATTTCATCCCTATTTTTCTGTTGTTCCATACATTGTTTCAACGGATAATTACACGAAACCCCACCGTCAATATAACATTTCTGATCAAAACAAACCGGCGAAATAAGAACCGGTATTGCACAAGACATTTGCAATGCATCAATTAATTTCAAATCAGGATGGGTTTTATAAGAAACATCCACCAATTGAAAATCATTCAATTCAAACGTGAAAAAATGTTGTTCTATTTTGGAATATTCATAAAAATCTTTCAAATCAATATCCAAGGCCAAATCTTTTGCTTTTAATAAAGGGTTAAAGGTTTTTTCAAAAAAAGAGCGATCAAAAATCCCTTTTTTGGTATAAGCATCCAAGATATGTTGAATTTTTAATGAAAATACATCTTTCCAAGGCCGTTTAATGACATAATCATTAATCATATCAAAATCCTCATATTTTAAAGAAAAAAGAGTGCCTACAATACTACCTGCCGAGGTTCCATAAATGGTTTCAATCTCTTCACGTTGAATATAATTTTCTTTTTGTAAATGTTCTAGAGAGCCTAATGTTTGGAATAAAGACGGACCACCTCCAGATAATACCAAATGTTTGATGGTCATATTTTATGTTTTGTTTTGTATTTATCTATTTATCTTTGTATTTTTATATGTTTTTTTTCAATCTTTTTTTTCTTTTTCTTTTGTATTTATAAATAAAATCGAAAATACAAAAGAAAAATGTCCAATATTTTTACACTCGAAAATGTTCAAGATTTCTCTGAAAAAATCAGCATCGATGACCTTTATGAAAAAAAACGACAATATGACTTGAATAAACTCGCCCTCTTTAATAAAATTCTCAATCGTATTCATGTAAAAATCAAGACCACATCACGTCAGAAAATGGATGAACAGTTCTGCTGGTTTGTCGTTCCAGAAATGATTATTGGGGTTCCCAGATATGACCAAGGCGCTTGTATTGCTTACATCATTGATAAATTAAAAGAAAATGGATTTAATGTCCGTTATATTCATCCCAATACGCTTTTCATCTCTTGGCTCCATTGGGTACCTTCCTATGTTCGTAACGAATTAAAAAAGAAAACTGGGATTGTGATTAATGAATACGGAGAGAAAGTGGGTCAAGAAGATGACGGATCTCAAGAAACAATGACGGTTTCTTTTAAGGGAACGAATCAGCCCTCGAAAAAAGATTTTGACTTGAAAGATACCAATGAATTTATGTTGAAAGGTTTAAATGCAAATGAAGATAAAAAACAATCCAAGAAAAACTATAAGCCGATACAAACGTATCAACCTTCAGGTAATTTATTTTAGACGGATGAAGATTTGAAATGGGACACGCCTTTTTAGAGGCGTCTCCATTCAATTCATTTAAGGGTGTAAAAAGTGGTTTTGCGCCACTTTTCCAAAAGTGGCTTTTAAAAAAGTGGATATATATATAAGAGGTATTTTATCATTGAATGAACAAAACAAAAAAAAGTTCTCGTCATTCAAAAACAAAAACAAAGAAAAACTATCTACCAAACCTAACGAAACAACAACAAATGACGATCTGTAAAAAATTTCCCAATACGTTTGTTACTTTTCAAGATAAGTTTAGCAAAAAGTACGATGCCAATATGAAAGATCCAAATTTCAATCGAACTAAGGAATTGATGAGAATTTATGATGAATTTATGAAAATCCCCAAAAATATTAAACCTACAAGTGATTACTATACGTGGGTAAATTATATTTGGTTGAACAAACCCCAGTTATTGAGTAAAAATGAAAAATACATTATTCAAATCGACGATTTCCGTATTGTTCAACATAAAGTCTACGGACAACTTTTAGAAATCGTCAAAGAATATATTCAAACTCATCATAATGAAAAAGCAAAACAGATTCATAATGTCTATCAATCCTTTTTAGAACTAAATACCAACGAACAAACTAAAAAATATGCTTCCGAATACGTCCAAGAAATCGATGAATTACGAAAAAACAAACAAAATATCTGGAAATTAATGGCTTTTTTAAATAAAAATGAAACCATTTCTTATGCCGCACCTTTCTCATGGTCATTAAATCCAGATGATAAACAATCAAATATTTTGCGTTGTTATATCAATTCACCTCAACTCAGTTTATTAGACATCAGTTGTTATTTTGACGACGGTCAAAAAGTAGAATATAAAAAAAGTGTGCGAACTCATTATTTTCAATATCTCCGGGAATTATTTAAAAGCGTTTTTGGTGAAAATCACGGATATAAGGTTCACGATATCTATGATATCGAAGTGGAAATCATTCATTTTATGATTTGTGAAAAGTTCAAAAATGACCCAAATAGTTATAATCGTGTTACCACTGAAGAAGCCAAAAATAAATATGATTTCAATTGGAAAGAATTTGCCAAAGAATTGGGATTCGACCAAACCCCGCGTTTTTTTATTACCGGAAATGTAAATTATCTTGATTGCGCTTCCAAAAATCTATTGGAAAACTGGGACAATGAAAAATGGCGCACTTATTATGTCTACATTTACATTCGTCAATTAACACGATGGAATAAATCAGATTATAAATTATATTACGATTTCTTTGGACATTTTTTGAGAGGTCAAGAAGGCGATTTAGAACGCGATTTACGTCCTATTTTCGCCTTATGTTATTCTTTTAATACCTTTTTAACGAATGAATACGTATCTCGTTATGAAAATAAAGAAAATATTCAATATGTCAAAATATTAGCAGAAGATTTAAAAACTGTTTTTACACGCATTATTCATCGTAATAAATGGTTACAACCCATTACCAAAGAGCATGCCTTGAAAAAACTTCGTTATTTTAAGTTTATTATTGGTTCCCCGAAACTTTTGAGGGAAGACCCTCTCTTGGAATATTCGTCCAATGATGCATGGGGAAATTTAGTGAAAATTTCTTCTTGGCGATTTCGAAAAGCGATTCATTTAGAAGGAAAAGAAGCGGTTGATATTCCTATGATTGATTGGGCAATAAATCCGCCCAAATTAATTGGTACACAAGCCTATGTAGTAAATGCCAGTTATACGCCTAATAAAAACAGTATTTATATTCCTTTAGGATACATTCAACCTCCTTTCATTGATTTGCAAGAAAGAGGGATTGAATACAATTTAGCACATATTGGGAATACTTTAGCCCACGAAATGTCTCATTCGTTAGATGATTGGGGAAGTAAATATGATTTTGATGGTAAATTAAATGATTGGTGGACGAAAAAGGATAAAAAGATATTTAAGCGAATTCAGGATGATATTATCAAACAATATGAAGTCTTTGCTTTAAGAGATGGAATTCATATGGATGCTTCTCTAAGTATCGGCGAAAATATGGCAGATATATCCGCTTTAGGTATTTGTATGGAATATTTACAAGATTTTCAAAATAAAAATGAAGATATTTTCAATATTCGTGAATTATCTTTCAAGGCTTTTTTTGTTTATTTTGCCGTTCAACAAAAACAGAAAATTAGTAAACGCGCCATCACTGCTCAATTAAATACCAATCCACATCCTTTAGACAAATATCGTACGAATGTACCACTTTCCAGAAGTTCTACCTTTAGACATTTTTACAACGTTAAAAAGGGGGATGGAATGTGGTGGCATACAATGAATAAAGTATGGTTGACTTAATTCTTTTAGGATTCTTTAGGATTTTTCCAGAGTTTTTAGCAAAAACTTTAGTCATTTCTTCTATTTTTAAATATTTATTTTTCTTATAAATATTTATTTTTCTTATAAATATTTATTTCCCTTCTTTTTTCTTCTTTTTTATTTCCTTCTTTTTAATTTTTTTTTATCATTGTATATTATATAAAATGGCATCCCGTAGAATGAAACGTACCGCTGCAATTCGTCGTAAATTAAAAACCATGAAGAGAAAAGTCGTCAAGGCTGCTTCTCGTGCTGCTTCCAAGGCTGCTCACAAAGCCGCCTCTGCCAGTAAAATGGCCTCTGCTGCTGCATCCAAGGCTGCTTCTGCCACCAAAACCGCTTCTGCATCCAAAGCCGCCGCTGCCGGACGCATGGCATCTGCTGCTGCCTCCAAGGCTGCCGCTGCCAGTAAAATGGCTTCCGCTGCTGCCTCCAAGGCTGCTTCCCTTGCTTAATAGGGGGACGGAAGTCCCCCCTTACCTACGGAAGACCCCCTCCTTGCTTTTTATCTAATTAACTCGGCGCGGGCTATACAACAATCTCTAAAATAATATTATGCTTCGCTAAGCAAAGCATAATATTATTTTCTTAGTAGGGGGACATACGTCCCCCCTACAACTCCCGATGACAGTTTATTTTCCTAACTCGGCGCAGGAGTTTCGACAACAATTTCTACAATCATATTATTTTGCGATGCTTAGCAAAGCAGAATATCATTGTCTTTTTTCTTCGTAGAAACTTGCGCGCCAAAATACACACGCCCTTTACAATGAGGGGGGTATCCCTCCTCCCTCCCTACGAGACGGATGGACGGAAGGGGGATGGCGTAGTGATGTACATCCCCCTACCCCCCTACTCTACAGTCAAATCCACCACTTTTTCTTCCAACTCACTCAATTGTTTCTGTGTCGTTTCCAAAATCTTCATTTCCACAATCGCCTCAAATAATTTCAACCCCTTCACGTAATCTTCTTCACAATGAACATATAATTCCATGATGAGTCGCCTTGTTTTTTCCGTAAGTTTATTTAATCCTTCTTCGGTTAATTCCGGATTGATTCTTACTTTTTTCTCTCCCGAATAAGGATCCACGACAAAATGAAAAATTTGAAAAACAATCGATAATAAAACATTTTGATTTTCATTGGTATTCAAAATCATTTCTTTAATATTCATCGCATATTGATAAAAGAGAGAAGCCGATCCTTTTTTCAAGGAACCCCGATAACTTTTTTTAAAAGGGGCGTCCGCCCCTTGACACCCCTTCTCTCTTCCATGCAAATTTAATTTGATATCACTAAATTTTGTGATTTCTGGAGGCATTACTTTATTCCCAGTAAAGGCAGTATAAAAAACTTTTAAATCGTTTTTATATTGAGAAGCAGTTTCGGGTTTCATACCCACAAATTTTCCGGTAGCGTAATCATATTTATCGTAATACAATTCTTGCAATTCTTTGATTCCGGGTTCATCGATGAGGGAATTCATATCCGAATTCATTGAACAAAAATCCGGATTTACTTGAATGTCTCCTGAATCATCTATTTTTTGATAATCTTGACCTCTTTTCAAAGCATCAATACGATTATCACATAAATTCCATTTCATCTTGGTTTTCACACTGGTAGGTATTTGATGTTTATCGTATATACTTTTACGAACCGTCTTCCCTGTTGCCTGGTCTTTATATAAATAGACTGGATTGATGGTCATTAAAATGGCTGAAAAAATATGCGCAATTTTCACGTAAAATTTGGCAATTCCAATACAAACCCGTTTCTTTTTAATACTTTTTTGTTTATCTTGAGAGACATCTAAATCGTTGAACTGGTCTTTATTCAAGAAATAAACTTTTTTTTTGGTCATATCATTGATTTCTTCTCCATTTTTCACTCTTTGTTCTAAATATAAAACTTCTTGATGATTAAAATAACGGTCAATAATATCGGAGGTCAGAACCACTAATTTTTCACAATATTCTTTTTCCGATAATTTTCTCAAACTCTGAAAGTCTGCGGTTAGAATATACTTGGAAGCAATATAATCAATGGCGTCATCGAATTTATGAAAGGATTGATTTGTCGACGTGTTTTTTTGTGTTGAAGTAAAATTTCCCATCGTATTTTATACTATATACTATATTATTTAAATATTATATTTAGTAGGGGGACGTACGTCCCCCCTACGACCCCCTCCTTGCTGTTTTTGATTATTGTATTGGCGCGCGAGTATCTACAAAGAAAAAGAAAATAATATTATGCTTTGCGAAATATTATTTTAGAGATTATTGTCGTTCCCTCGCCGAGTTAACTAGATAAAAAGCAAGGAGGGGGTCGTAGGGGGGACGTATGTCCCCCTACTATAAAATTGAATTGCATATATATTTTCTTTCCTAATAACATTCACTTATGTTATTAGAAAATTTTCAGGAAGAACTCGGTTCCCTCAAATTAAATCCAATTTCTTTATCTTACAAAAAAACAAAAAAGAATAAAAATAACTTTGTCGACAAAACAAAGTTATGGACCATTTTCGATAGTGAAATTACTTTGGATGGGCAAGGACAAGGAGAAGAACAAAAAGATCCTTTAGAATGTATTTATCGTTCTTGCGGGAATCGTGAAATGTGTGAAACCTGCCAATCAAGTCTTGCTTTTTCCGATGAAGGATTTCTTACTTGTACCAATCGTAAATGTGGCATCATTTATAAAGATTTAGTCGACCATTCAGCAGAATGGCGGTTTTACGGAGCGGATGACAATCAACACGGTGACCCAACACGTTGTGGTATCCCGATTAATCCGCTTTTAGAAGAATCTTCCTATGGTTGTAAAGTTTTATATAGTGGAGGAATGTCTTATGAAATGCGAAAAATACGTCGTTATACAGAATGGCAGACGATGCCTTATAAAGAAAAATCGCAATACGATGATTTTCAAGTAATCACCAATATGGCCCAAAATGCAGGAATTCCTAAAATGATTATTGACGACGCCATTTACTATCATAAAAAAATATCGGAATACGAAGTCAATTTTCGCGGTACTAATCGAGACGGAATTTTAGCCGCATCCATTTATATTTCGTGTCGTATCAATAATTTTCCAAGAACTGCAAAAGAAATTGCCAGTATCTTTCGTCTAGATGTAACAAGTGCCACCAAGGGGTGTAAAAATGCATTGGCCATTATTAATAATTTAGAAAAAGATGTCATTAATAAAGACAAAACTAGTTTTTGTAGAACCAAACCAGAGGATTTCATTGAGCGTTTCTGTAGTAAATTGAATATCAATGGAGAACTCACGAAAGTATGTCAATTTATTGCAATGAAAATCGAAAAAGAGAATCTAATGCCGGAAAATACACCTCATTCCATTGCCTCTGGAATTATCTATTTTATTTGCCAAGTCTTTCATTTAAATGTGAATAAAAAAGACATTAAAAATGTCAGTGAAATCAGTGAAGTGACCATTAATAAATGTTTTAAAAAATTGGAAAAAAAAACGACGGAATTGATTCCCGTCGTTATTTTGAAAAAATACGGCATTTCCTCGTAGTAGAAATTATGATTCTTACAACATTTTGTATCCAAATAATAAAAAATCCTTTTCATAATAACTATTGATTGCTTTAATAGAATCTTTATTCAAATAATCGTAATAATTTATTTTTTCACCATTTGTATTTTTATTTGTATTTGTAAATTCATTAAAATCAATATATCCTAAGTCATACATATCTTTATTCAATTGCTCCGTCTTCAAAATGGTAATATTTTTAATTAATTCCTCATTCTCATCTACTAAATATTTATATTGCGGAGTATTATGATTATCGAATAAAACGATATTTGTAACAATATACTGTAGAACACTTTTTGTTACATCTTTTTTGGGAGTATTTATATTGATCAGGTTAAAAAAAAATAAATCACTCACTAATCGTTCATATGGATTACGAACAATCGTTATTATTTTTATATCTGGAGTAAAATTTACTTTAAAAAAATCATTATGCTTAACAATCATAGAATAGAGTTGATGTTGGAAACTAATATTATTTGATGTAGTTCCTGATGGAACTACTTTTCCTGAATAATATAAAGAATCTTGATTTAAATCTATCTTATATTTATTGGAAAAATATTTTTCAACACTTGTACCACCTGTTTTTGGAATATGTATAAATAATAAATTTAAATTTATTTCTGGTTTATAAAAATAAGGCATTTACTATTATATTTACTATTTACTATTTACTATTATTTTTATATTTTTTATTCAACGAATTTTTATTTATTTTTTTATTTATTTTTTTATTTATTTTTTTATTTATTTTTTTATTTATTTTTTTATTTATTTTTTTATTTATTTTTTTATTTATTTTTTTATTTATTTTTTTATTTTTTTGTTGATTTTACTGATAAAAAGATACTGTAATCATATAATTGCGAATTTATGTTTTTCAAATCTTCTAAATCCGTGGATGGATGAGAATCATTCATTTTTTTTTTTTCATTTTCGTTTTCCTTTGTAGAAGAAGGAATGACAATGAAATCTTTAGATTTTTCTTTTTCCTTCTCTCCTTCTCCTTCCTCTTCATCATCTTCTTTTGTATCTACCTTGAACTTAAATCCAATGTATGAATCTTCATATAAACGTCCTTCTTTTCCACACTGGTCTTCATTTTCACGAGCATGTTTGGCAAAAGAATATCGAATCAAATCTAATTTATTTCCAAATAATTTACATAATCCAAAACCGGTTCCCAATTCATCTTGACGAAAAGATAAATACTTTTTATACGACGGTGATTCCATAAATTTTTCATTGGTCGAATTGTTTAAACTAGTAAAATGAATATAATGTTTGCAATGATAACATAATGGAGGTGGATGATTTGGTCCAGTTAATATGATTGATTGTTTTTTCTTCAAAAATTCGGGTAGGTCTTCTTCCATTGAATGAATCAATGTTGCAAAAGGAGATGGTAACTTTTTTACACGTTTGTACAAAGGTCGAAAAGAATTTACTTTCATTGCAATGAAAACAAAAACAACAAACATTTTACTTAGATTATACATTTTGTAGCTTATTTATCCAATGATTTATATCAAAAATTTGTTTTCAATTTTTTCTAGAAAAATATAAGTTCCATATCCAAAAATATTTTATTTACTTTAATACAAAACCATTGTTATTCAATTTATGTGTGAATATCAAAATCATATAGAAAAAATACCCAAGAAAATATTTATCGTCCCTTATCGAAACCGTATCCAACATAAATTCTTTTTTAGCAAATATATGACTTTTTTATTAGAAGACCAAAAAGAAGATTATGAAATCTATTTCTCGCATCAACATGACGAGAGAAATTTTAATCGTGGTGCGACGCGAAATATCGGTTTTTTAGCAGTGAAAGCGAAATATCCAGACCACTACCAAGATATGAATTTTATTTTCAATGATGTAGATACGATTCCTTTTAACAAGATATTCAATTATGAGACGATACATGGTAGTGTGAAACATTATTATGGATATACCCATGCACTTGGAGGAATTGTTGTAATGAAAGGAGCGGATTTTGAGAAAATCAATGGATATCCTTGTTTTTGGGGCTGGGGAATGGAAGATAATTGTTTGCAAAAACGATGTTTGGAAGCGGGTTTTGAAATTGACCGTGCAGACTTTCATCCGATAGGAAGTCCAGAAATGTTACAATTGTTTGATGGGGTGGCTAGAATCATAAGTAAAAGAGACCCTTTTCGTATGAAAAATGACAATGGAATTGATGGATTGAAAACCATCCGAAATTTGAAATATACGGTTGACGCCTTTTCCTTAAACACCAATGATAATATTTATGTCGTGGAAAATCCCAACATTTTTTATGTGAATATTTTGCAGTTCTTTACGTATCATGCGTTTGAAAGAGACCAGTATTATAATTATGATTTACGTGAATCCGCCAAAAAAATTATTCATTTAGATGAATCACGTCGAAATTATCATTCAGTGAATACGACTGATGATTGGAAACATATTCCTAGTCGTGATAGTCTTGTAAGACCTATATCACAACAAAAACTACAACAACCACCTTATCCGCAGCAAAAACCTTATCCACAACAACAACAACAAATTCATCAAAGAAATGTCCATCCTTATTCCCCACAATATGCACGGGTAAATAATATTCCTCCAAGGGCAACGAAATCAGCCAATGTTCAACTAGGGGGGACAAGAAGATTTTAGTACGTATATAAACCGATGAAGATTTGAAATGGTACACGCCTCTTTAGAGGCGTCTTCATTCAATTCTCCCTTCAGGATCGGTAACAGTTACCCTTAAATTTATAATGGGACAATTTATTTGTCCCATTATAAATCTTCAAGGGTGTAAATATAAAAACTTATAAATATAAATTATATAATTTAATTATATAAATAGAATAATGGCATTTATCTATAAAAATGTGCTTTCTAATGAAGAATTACATTATATAAAAAATCATCCTGAAGTTCTTTTAGCAAAGTCTTCATTGGATTCTCAATCATCAGGAATGGTCTATTTTTCAGTACCTATAACTAATTTAATTCATACTACTTTACAAAGACAATTTGGATTACATCTTTCTGTAGATTCGCAAATACCTATGAGATGGATTAAGGGAGATATAGCACCACATGTGGACATTGGTTCATCAAACTTTAAAAATACATATTTACTATATATCAATGATTCGCCTGGTGAACTTATCGTAGATTCACAATCCTATCCTATTCAATCCAATACTGGAGTTGTGTTTAATGAAGGACTTTCACATGAAACACTATATACAGAAAATGTTCCTCGTTTATTACTTGGCCCAATGAATGAATTTGCACAACCGGTAGGGGCTTCAGTAACATTTTATTATCCAAGTGAAAGTGACGCATTGGCTAATACGAATATTCTTGCTCAATATGGTAACTATACTATATTTTCTGTAGGTGGATATACAACTTGGAGACTTGCTTCTAATAGTACTGGTTCATCTCCACAAAATGTAGTATATTATAATGGTGATACTTTAGTTGGTGATGGTAATTATTATTTATATCCCTCTGCTCCATGCTTCTTAGAAGGTTCTACAATCCTCTGTGAAGTAGACGGTGTTGAAAAATATGTTCCTGTCGAAGAACTCAAGAATGGAACGCTTGTCAAAACCAGTTTGAATGGATATAAACCAGTTGTCTTAATTGGAAAAGGAACCATTGAAAATCCTGGAGATAATGAACGAACTGAAAATCGTCTCTATAAATGTTCTACTTCCAAGTATCCTGAACTCAAACATGATTTATATATTACTGGTTGCCACTCTATTCTAGAGTTTCCTATAACAGAAAAACAGAAAGAAGACACTATTAAACACCTTGGTGAATTGTTTATTACCGATAAAAAATATAGACTGATAGCATGTGTGGATGAACGTGCTGAACCTTGGAATTCTAAAGGCATATATACAATTTGGCATTTTGCTCTTGAAAATAATAACGAATCAATGAATTATGGTGTCTATGCTAATGGAGGATTATTAGTTGAAACCTGTAGCATTCGTTTTTTGAAAAAAAAATCAAATATGCATTTATACCTTTGAAGAATTCACAAGTTACGAAATTCGCACCTTTAGGGTGGATTCATTCTTAAAGTATCACTGGTTTACAATTTTATAGAGCGATTAAAAGGCAAATTAAAATTGTAAATCGGTATAAATATTGATATCAAACATATATATACTTTTATTAAAAATGAAAGTGGAATACATAAATGTATTCACTATAATTGTTTTGGCGTTGGCTTTTTTTCAAAGGTATTTTTTCTTGGGCTTCTCCCCATAAAGGAATACATACCGATTCATAGATTTCTTGGTTGATATTTAATGCATAGATTCCACCGGGTTGCAAATGTTCATACGTTTTTTGAAAAAGTGGTTTGTAAAAGTTCTCATTCATCTGGATTTTGAATGAATTCTTCTTCTTTTTTTTCTCTTTCTCTTTGTCTTTTTCTTTGTCTTTTTCTTTGTCTTTTTCTTTGTCTTTTTCTTCGTCTTTTTCTTCCTTTTTCTCTCCATTGAAAATTTCAGGTTGATGAGAATACATTTCCAAATCGTAATAAGGCGGCGAAGTAAAAACCATATCATATTTCAAAGTAGAATAATCAATTTTTAATGCGTCTTCGAAGTAAAGTTGAATCTTCGTTTTGGTGCCCTGACTTTTCAAGAATTCCGTCATTTTTTGATAAGGTTCCATCAAATTTTCATTAGAATCAATCCCAATATAATTGGCAATATTCAATACCGATGCAGCAATCAATCGCCCGCCCCATCCACAAGTGAAATCGAGTACGGACGTCGGTTTGAACCTCGCATAGAGTTCCATTGCCATTAAAGGACGAAAAATATTAATGGCACTAATACAAATATTATATACTTCTTTATAGACTTTGTATTCATTTTTCGTTTTGTTTTTATTTTTCACGTCTTGGTAGTATTTCAACATCGTTTGAATGAATTTTTTTTGTTTCAAGGAATTTTCCGGGTCCTCACATTTCATATTTGCTAAAAAATCGTAATAACTAAGCCCATATTTTCCTTGCGTATTCAGCCGTTCTTGAAAGGTAAAAAAATCGACCACGTCGTTTCCAATACGGCATCGAGGCGATTCATTTTGGGCATTTACGCCAATGTTTTTTAAAAGTTGATATTCTTGTTTTGCGTCTTCCAAAGAAATCGGTTTTATTTTCTGGCTTATTTCGGACTTTTCCAAGTCTGTATATTTTCCTTGCAGCATTTAAATATAATTGAATGGAGAGAAAAAAACTGTTTTCTCTCTTTATTGAATTTTCAAAATATAAATCATCCTTTTAAAATTTAAATAGAACTTTAAAAATATAAATAAAAAGAAAACAATGACAACCTCTTTAAAATCGATTCAAGATATCCAACATCTTTTTTATATTAATTTGGACCGTCGACCTGACCGTAAACAACACGTCGAAGAACAATTGAATAAAATCCAGATTCGACCTGAATCAGTACAAAGGTTCGCAGCCATTCAAACAGCGAAGGGAAATGGTGCCATTGGTTGTACAATGAGTCATTTACGTTGTCTTCAAACAGCACAAGATGCGGGTTGGGACCATGTGTGTATTGTGGAAGATGACATTGAATTTTTAGACCCCGAATTATTTGTCAAACAAATGAATCGATTTCTAGAGAATCATCCTGTATGGGATATGGTTTTACTAGGAGGAAATAATGTCCCGCCTTATCAAAAAATCGATACGACATGTGTTCGGGTTGGCTCTTGTCAGACGACCACTGGTTATCTAATCAAGAATCATTATTTTGATACCTTGATTCAAAATATTAAGGAAGGATTGGGATTCCTTCTTCGAAGTCCAGATAAACATGTTTTGTACGCGATTGATAAATATTGGTTTCATCTTCAACGTCAAGACCATTGGTATTTAATTATTCCTTTGACAGTTGTCCAACGTGAGGATTATAGTGACATTGAAAAAAGGCCGACGAATTATCAACGGGTCATGACTGATCTTGATAAACTTTACCTTAGGTAGGGGGGTAGGGGGGTAGGGGGACATACGTCCCCCCTACAACCCCCTCCTTGTAAAGGGTAAATGCATTTTCCCTTGATAACTCGGCGCAGGTTTGACAACAATCTCTAAAATAATATTTTGCAAAGCACCATATTATTTTATTTTTCTTTGTAGATACACGCACACCAAAAAATCTTCGCCCTTTACAAGGAGGGGGTCGTAGGGGGGACGTACGTCCCCCTACCCGGTAAAAAAGTTGTCCGTCTGTAATTTCAGCATATGTTCCTTGAAAAAAGGATGTAAATGGAATCCAATGGCATAATCTTCCAAATATTCCGCTTCAATCTTCTCTCGTTGTTTGATCAAGTTTTGGATGGCCTCATAAGAGAGAAAATAAAAACGACCACTACAATATTTGGTTGCATAAACGGGTAAATATTCGGGTAATTCAGGATGAATTTTATAATATTTTGACAAATACGCTTGGGGTACATCAACAATATGTCCACCATAATGAGGTCTCTTCGTTCCTTTTGCGTTTGGTTTTGAAAGCAAACCCATTAAAATATCCAAAAATTTTGGTTGAACCAGTTCTTGGTCATCATCCGTTTTAAAAATATATTTGAATTCAAAGGTTTTAAAAACCGCATGATAAGCAGCGATTACCTTTTTGGGAAGAGAATTATAGTCATCCAGCGTTTTTACAATGAGTTTTCTCTCCTTTTCATCAAAATGAAACTCATTTTCTAAATTGGGATCTCCTAAGACATGATAATATTTGATTTGTTCGGGTATGGATTTTAACCAAGTATCACGTTGTTGGTCGGCTTTATCACTGTATCGATAACAATTCATGATTAAAAGAATGAAATCTTTCTCTTCATTTTTTTTTTCTTCTTTTGCCTGTTTTAGTTGATCAATTTCTTGCATTCCTATTTGAATATAATGTAAAGATTTTATATACATATCATAAATATAAATATATATACAACAAATAGAAATAGAAATAATTACTCACTCTATTTTATGCCAACACTCGGTCGGAAATAAATCCTTTGTATCGATATGAATTTTTTTCGGTCCAAATGTTTTTGGAGAATTTCTCAAACCGTTTTGAATACATCCTTGATACTTTTGCTTGAATATTATCTTCTTTCCAAACATTAACACATATTATTTATCCGACTTGCAGTTGCTAAGACGATAGCCAAGTCAACGTAAGAATACTCATAGTTCAAGACATAATGATAAATATTAGTCATTTTTTGTTCCCACATAACTTCAGAAGTCAAACAGTAACATTCATCTAATTGATCATTGTGTTGATGTGGTTATACGTGGGGGTGGGGGTTGGGTCCGGGTCCGTGGATCATACGAGTTGTATCTCCTAAAGTTAGATCATAGTCAATCGTTCCTCTAAAGGCTCCAATACTGTAAGGATACTCATAGTTCAAGACATAATGATAAATATTAGTCAACTTTCCCTCCCACATAACTTCAGAAGTCAAACCATGACATTCATCTAATTGATCATTGCCAATATAATTACCATTTTTGTCATTTGGACCATAAATACCAAATCCATCCAAGGCATAACCAAGTAATGGAGAACCTTTATAATGAGGTTCAGGACCGTGTTTTAGATATTGTTCATCATGTTTTTCGGCTTCATTAACAAGACATTTCCAAGAATAAGCGTGTAAATGATATTGTTCAGTATAAGGATGTCCAAAACATTCGTCCATGGGCAAAACAGAAATTGGATTATACCAATTATTACTGGCATCATTTGCGACTTCTGCATGCCAAACTGTTCCTGTGAAGGTAACTCCAAGAATTAGGTAATTGATTGGTTGTGGTGTCTCATTGTATTTTGGTTGTTTAGTGATTTTGAGATCAAGAATATATGGACTCACTCCAATTGCAGCCGAACTACTATATGGTTCTCCTGTTTTTGGATTATCTCCTCCAGGGAGAGCCGCATACCATGGATAAGCCCTAGTTCCTACTTGTACAGGAAAGATTCCCATCGGTGTGTTTGGTATACCATTACCCTTAAAATAGCGATAATTACTATCTTCTGTGATAGAAAAAACACTTCCTTGTGGGTCATAATAGGTGGCATATACGTTTCCATTAACATAAGGAATTGTTGATATATTAATCGTATTTGTTTCTTGATTAAGCCAAGGTCTATCACTTGTTTTTAGCGGGGAGGTTACTCCTGCTGCTTCTTTAAAAAAAGGTCCTAAATAAATACCATTTTTTTGAGGAATAAACGGATCAAGATTTGGAGGAGAATTTGTCAATATAATTTGATTTTCATTTTCTGTACTAGTGGTTAATACAATTGTATTTGTAGTTGTGTCATAATTTGATGTATCGCAATTGCAACTTGCATTGTGATTAGGCAATAGATGTAATGCTTCAAATGCTGATTTAAATGCGTTTTTTGTTGCTAACTCACTAGCAATACTATTTGAAAGAAATATCGTATCATCTACATTATTACCAGTTGCTGTTGCACTTGATGTTGCGGTTGAGGTTGCACTTGAAAAAGGAAAAAGTTTTTCCTTGACGTATGCTTCTGCTTTTGCTTGACTTGTCGTTTTAAAAGCCATTTTATAATATAATATAATACAATATAATATTTTTACAACTTTGCACATTCAGAGTGGCAAAGGCAACCTTTACCACAGACTTGAAATTTGCTAAAGTATAGAACATTATCTAAAGAACTTTAATTTATTGTTATTTTATGCCAACACTCGGTCGGAAATAAATCCTTTGTATCGATATGAATTTTTTTCGGTCCAAACCAGACCGAAGGATAACAAACGATTCGCTCAGGACATTGATTTAAATACGCCCCCCACCAACTAAACGTACTATTGGCAATGATATTGTATTTACAACAACTCATTAATAACATTTGTTCCCAGTCATTCCAATCATTGGTACATCGAATAAATTCGATAAAAGAATAGATTTTTTTCAGTTTTTCGATAATTTTTTTGACCTCTTCAAGGTCTTTTTCTTCGCAAAAATATAAAACATACAAAACCGGCTGAAAGGGATGAATCTTTTTATCTTTTTTCGTTCCTTTTTTTACATTTACATTTTTTTTAGACTGAATATTTTGCAGTATAAAACAAATACTTTTTTCATAATATTCATAGGATAAGATATTATGATAGTCCTGTAAATTCTTATAATCCCCAATACGAAAATGCATACTTATAGTATTTTCCAAGTTTGGTAAACCCATTTTTACCGTTTTCTCTCTTATTTCTTGTTTGAATCGATTGAACCCGACCATTTCATAGATTTCATCCCAGAAGGGTTCAAAGTATTTCGGGCTTTGAAAATAACCAAATAATAAAGTAAGAGAATACGTTTGATCAAGAGAAGGAAAAATACACGGTAGGGGTTCATACAAAAAACCGGTCTCTCGAATGACTTTTTGTTCCTTAGGAAAGCCATCATGAAAAGTATATTTTTTAAGGGAATGTAATAGATTGTCCCAATAAGTGACTCGATGAGTAATACCATAACTTGTTGGAAAATAAATAAACCCAAAATTCTGTCTTTGTTCCAACGCATAAGCAATGGTTGTAAAAATCTGGAAAAGTTGATTGCCTAATCCACCCATAATTTGACAAGTAATCATTTTATTATTGATTGTTTATTATTTATGAATTCATTCGATTAACTTTATATAATAATATATTATATATTATATATTATATATTATATATTATATAATATTATGATTTATATTGGAATCGTTGGTAATTGTCAAATGGTATCGATTTGTTTTTTTTTACAAAAATTATTAGAAAATAAAGAATATGATATTCGATGGATTTCTTACAGCGACGTATTTAATATTCATTTGACGGATTGGAGTGATAAATGTAAAAATAAAATTTTAAATGTTCAGGAAGGGGTTGAATTTATTAAAAAATGTGATTATATTTTATATCAAAAAATAAGAAAAGAGACATCTCCTTATTTCAATACTGAAAATTTAGAAAATTATAAAAAACCAACTGCAAAAATATTTTCGATTAGTAAAATTTTCATTCCTTTCGAAAATTATCAGGAGTCGATTCTAAAATTTAAAGAAGTAGATGAAAACGAAAATAATAATATTAAAGTCTCAAAAATTGTTGAAAATATTAAAAATATAAATAGTATTTTAATTAATAAATATCATCCGACTACTTTTTTATTTTTGGAAATTATCAAACATATATGCAGACATATTGATATAAATTTCTTTTCGCCTAATGTATATCATAATCTTATAAGAGATAACAATATAATGGGATTACCTAGTTGAGAATGATATCAGTTTGGACATTCACATATTTTATCTGCATATACACCGATGAACATTTGAAATGGAATCTGATTTATCGGTAACGGTTGCCCTTTCACATCTTGTAGGACGTCTTCCCTTCGGGAGGCGTCCCATTATAAATATTCAAGGGTGTAAATGTTTGAAAATTTCAAGTGAGTGGCAAAGGTCTAATTCTTGATAAGATAGAACAATATATTTTATATATTATACTATAAAATATATGGTATCATTTACATTGTTATCCATTCTTTTATTTTTTTTTATTGTTTTCTATTATTTATACGGAGAAAGATTTATTGTGAAAGAACACAAAGTGGAAGCACTTTCTGTAAAACTAGATCGTTACAAATTAAATCAACCTTTTTATGATTATCGATTGATTTATCCTCAATTAGGTTGGATTCATAATCAAAATCATAAAAATATTCATACTGAAATGAAACAATTACTAGATACCCACTGGATGGAATGGCCAGAAAAAGAATTATATAATCATAATAATTTAGATGGTTCTTGGAAAATTATTCCATTATATGGTTTTGGTATATGGTGCAAACAATTTATGAATATTTTACCGTCTCTTTATGATTTTTTGAAAAAAATGAAAGGATTAAAAGTAGCGGTTATTTCCAAATTAAAACCATTCAGTAAATTAAATCCTCATCAAGGTTGGGGATTTCATTCGAATAAGGTATTAAGATGTCATTATGGAATTGTTTTACCATACAAACGAACCGATTCTTATATTTGTGTAATGGAAGATTTTGACTCCGTAGATAAATCGATTCAGTATCATAAACAAAATGATTGGATTGTTTTTGATGATTCTAAAGTGCATTATGCTGTAAATGATAGTAATGAAGAACGTATTGTATTAATTGTAGATTTAGAAAGACCAATGTTGGTTGAAAAGGGAAATGCTCAAAATAATTCTACTGAAGAATTACTGGAATTTGTGAGTGAATTAAAGAATTGTAATTTAGGGAAAGATGAAGAAATACCGGAAGAATATATTGAATTATGTAACAATTTGTAATTTTTCAGTAAAAGTTTTATGTTTTACACTTCTCAAGTGTTCTGTACGCCCTCCACATCGAACGGTAGAACCACATTCGCACGCAAATGTTTCTTTTTGATTGGCTAATATTTTTTCCTTGTTTTTTTGATACCATTCGTCTTTGTAACTTTTGATTTTTTCTTTGTTTTCTTCATTATAAATTTTGGTTTGTTCCAATATCTTACTTTTATTTTCTTCATAGTATTCTTTGCATTGTTTTTTTATTTCTTCTTTATGGATTTCGTTGTATTTATTCCTACTTTCTTTACTTTTAACGATATTTTTCTCTTGTTTTGGTTTTTCCGGGGTTTTCTCCATATCTTTTTCCTCTTTCTTCACGATTCCTTGATTTTCATACAAAATATGTTTTTTTGAATGAAAATGTCGATGTTGGTTTCCAAACGTGTATTCACTTCCACAAGGACAATAAATGATTTGACACTTCTTTTCTTTCAAATCCGTTTGATGGATTTCTCTCCATTTTTTTTGTGCAGCAGCAATTTCTTCTTTCTTTTCTTCACGATAAATCTTTTGATTTGCCAAGATTTGTTCTTTGTTTTTCTCGTTGTATTCCTTCAAATAATCCTTGATTTTCTCTTGATTATTAGCAGCATATTCTTTCTGATATTTCAGTTTTTCCTCTTTCTTCTCTTCGTAGTTTTCTTTTGCCTTTTCCAAGATTTTCTCCTTGTTTTTCTCATACCATTCTTTTTGTTGGTCTTTGATTTTCCCAACATGTGATTGAATATATTGTTTTATTTTGTCACAGTTTATCTTACGATAAACCTTGGCCTTTTCTGCCATTTCTTCTTTATGCAGAATTCGATAGATTTTTCGATATTCTTTGGTCGTTTTTCTACCAGGAATTTTTATATTCAATGATGAAGAAAGTAATTGAATCCAGTAAGCCTCTCTTTCCCTCGCTTCATTCACATCGTTACAAGGAAATTGTTCAATTCCCACCATTTCCCAATTGTCCCAACCACCGTTGGCTCGAATATTTTGGTATATTTTACAATAATGATTTGATTGATTTGGATTGATACAAGAATTTTTATGTAGTCGATAACGTTGTCTAAAAGACGTAGTATGACCAATGTAAGTATCCGTAATTTTCTCATCTTTACATTTAATTTCGTATATGACGGTATTTAGGTAATCTGCTAAAGTATTAAACCCCATTTTATAATATGATGAGAGTTTTTTAAATTATTTTTCAAACGAATATTAAAATTCTTCTGAAAATTCGAATACGTCTTTATTTTTATCTTTATTGGCCAGACTATATTCCGACAATTTTCTCTCGAAAAAATTCGTTTTCCCCTCTAAACTAATGAGTTCCATGAAATCAAATGGATTACTGGCATTATAAATTTTATCGTATCCCAATTGCAAAGATAATCGGTCCGCCATAAATTGAATATATTGACTCATTAAACTGGAATTCATGCCAATTAAACGACAAGGAAGTGCATCACAAATAAACTCTGTTTCAATTTCAACTGCTTCTTTGATAATATCGTAAATACGCGACTTATTGATTTTCTTTTGTAATTTGGAATATAATAAAATAGCAAATTCGGTATGAAGTGCCTCGTCCCTCGAAATCAATTCATTTGAAAAAGTAAGCCCAGGCATAAGTCCGCGTTTTTTCAACCAAAAAATACTACAAAATGCACCGGAGAAGAAAATACCTTCGATACATGCAAACGCAACGAGACGAGTAGCAAAACTACTTCGATTATCATTAATCCATTTTTGTGCCCAATCTGCCTTCTTTTTAATACAAGGATAATTATCAATGGCACTGAAAAAACGCTGTTTATCTTCATTGTTTTTAATATAAGTTTCAATGAGTAAACTATAGGTATGAGAATGTATGTTTTCCATTGCAATTTGGAAACCATAAAATGCTCTTGCTTCAGATATTTGTACATCTGACATAAAACGAACCGCCAAATTCTCCAAGACAATTCCATCACTCGCTGCAAAAAATGCTAAAATCATTGATATAAAATATTTTTCCTGGTCATTTAAGGTTTGCCAATCCGCGACATCTTTGGTTAAATCTATTTCTTCTGCTCGCCAGAAACAATCGACTTGTTTTTTATACATTTGCCATATGTCTTCGTGTTGAATTGGGAACATTACAAACCGATTATGGTCTGGCGTTAATATTGGTTCATTATTATGTTTGGACATCCTAAATAATATATAGTAAAGATTTTATATTTGTTTAAAAAAACAATTAATCAATTGTTTAAGGGGAAATATCAAAAACAAGGAAAAAACGGAGAAAATATAATCATTTGTTATTATAAGACTCCTTAAAAAATGAAAATCGAAATGGAAATTATTGAAAAATCTGGTAGAAAAAATAAAAATGAACAAAATAAAAATGAAGAAAAATTAGACCAACAAAGAATTCAACTAGGAGAAAGTAGAGATGAATTCTTCCTCGGCAATACAACCGTAATAGAAAATGTCCCAATTGAAAACTTCAACGGTACAAGAATGATTCCTTATGGAAAAGAAACCTTATCATTGTCACAGCGAGATTTATATTTGATAAAAATAGAAAATGAAATTCGAAACCGGAAAGAATTATTGCTTGAGAAACGCAAACATTTAAAAAAAGTGAGAAATCAAAACGAGTTTTTAGAAGAAGTCATGGGTGATTATTCCAAATATTATAATTATATTACGGAACAAAAACATGATCAAATGCGTGCGTTGGATATGTTGAACAAATATATTCATGGACTTATTGAAAAAGAGAATTTGACTTCGGAAAATTTGAAAGATGCCAAGAAAGAACAAAAGAAGATTATTCATGAAATGAAAAAAATTAAAAAGGGTTTAGATTCTTTTATGGAAAAATAAAATATCATTTTGTAAAATAAAATATCATTTTGTAAAATAAAATATCATTTTGTAAAATAAAATATCATTTTATTTATATAAGTATTTCTCAAATGACTCCGCAAAATTCAATGAATGATACTGGAAGTGTAAATTATATGACTCCCAATTCTGGTAAAAAGTCAGGTAGTTTTTTAGCAGATTTTAATCAAAGTTTAAAAAATTTGGAAAGTGTGGTGAATGACAATGAAAATAAAAGCGGGAAAATAAAACAAAACCAACAAAAAGTAATGAGTTATTTGAGCAATTTATCCAATCAATTAAAAGAATTAAGTCAACAATTACCTGAATTAAGAAATGTGATTGATAAACAAGATGCAGTCATTGCAAAACATCTAGAAACAATGAACGAGTTGAGTAAAGAATTGGATGCATCGAGAGAAGAAATCGTTGCATTAAATAAAGAAAAAGAATATTTGGAAAAAGAAATTGCTCAACAAAAACAATTATTGAATCAAATCAAAGAACAAAATGATCGACAATTCGCCGAAACCAGTAAAGAACTAGCCGATTTGAAACAAGAATACGCCAATCTTCAACAAAGTGGGAATTTAGATCGTGAAAAACAGGCAGAATTAGCGAGAGAAATTCAAGAAAAAATGAGAGAATTGGAGGAGGTACAAAAAGAAAATGAACAAATTTTATCGGAAAAGAAACGTGATTTAGAAGAATTAAGAAACCAACATACCAACGTATCTAGTGAATTGACAAGATTAATACAGGAAAACAATGAATTAAAAGAAGAAAATAAGGATTTGATTGATAATATTAAACAAGCAACCGTCATCATCAGTAGTGTCGTGAATAAATTAAGAGCGATTGCCAATGATCCAGATCTTTTAGAAGATTTTAATCCAAGTGAAATTACGGAATATATTCGATTGATTAGTAATGCATTACAAGGAACCAAATTTACTGGAGGTAAACTTGGAGGTAAACTTGGAGGTAAACTTGGAGGTAAATATAAAAAAGGGAAAAAGGCAACGAAGAAGCATACCAAAAAAACAAAAAAAATGATTAAGAAAGGAGGTGCAAAATGTGGAATGATGCGGGGAGGATTTATTTATAAAACACATCGTCGTAAATCACATCGTTATAGCAGTCGCCGAAGAAGTATTTAACCACTATTATTTGTAATGATCTTGGATAACATTCCTTTTAACGTCGGATAATATTCATATTCTTTTACTCCTCTTGTACAAATTTCTCGATTCAAAATGGATTGGATCGACCGTCGTTGATTCCAAATTTCCCTTTGTTTGGAATAAACCTTTTTCCATGTACGTTGAACAATTCGTAACCAAAACGTTTTAATAATGGCAATACATTCGCCCCCTTTGGGCAAAATGATTCGCTCGATGATTTCGGGTTTGATGTATTGATATTTTTTTTCTGCATTGTTCCGAATAATGATTTGATAATTTGGAATGGGATGATAAAGACAATAATAGGGTGTTCTACTAATTCGACTGCTATAATAATAATTTAATCGTTCGCACATATCTTGAACCAACTCAAATTCGTGATAAAATTCTTGAATCTGGATGTCATTTCTCATAAAATAATGATGATCAATCTCTGGACTACTTTGGCCTTCAATAAACCCGTGAATATTAGCATTGAATAATTCACAGATTCCCAATACATAAATGGATTGATTATTGCTACTCGTTTCTTCGGTCATTTCATTTAGATAATATAAATGAATATTTATTAATTCTTATTTCAATTTTCACAAAGAAATATATTTTTAATTGTATCAATAATATATAGATTCAATGAATATCAAAGTCCCCAATTTTTTAACCAATAAATATGTTTTATATTTAGTCGTTTTCTTAAGTGTTACCAATATGTTTGGATATTTAGCAATGGCTAATATAAATGCCCTTATTTATTTTTTAATTATCGGTTTGGCAACGAGTGTTTTTACACAAAATATGTGTATTATTCTCCTCTCTGCCCTTATTTTATCCAACATTTTAATTGCTGGTCAAAGTTCGATGGAAGGATTTACTAGTAAAAAAGAGGGTAATACGAATATGAATGATACCGTAACAAAAGAAAAAGAAAAAGAAAATACTACTAGTACTCAAAGTACAAAGAAAAATTCAAGTCAGAATACACCAACAAGTAATGTAACAAAAATTGTAACTCCAATTAATCCAGATGAGGAAGTAAATGTGGATTCTAACTCTACAGAAAATGAAATCCTGAATAGTACTAGTGAAAACGTTACGGATGAACCATTTGAAGTCGGAATGGCAAATGGTAACAAACAAAACTATCGTGTAGACTACGCTTCTAGCATTCAAGACGCCTATCAACAAACCTTGGATACGGATGGAATCAAACGTTTAACTGAAGATACCCAGAAATTATTAAAACAACAACTTCAATTGGCGGATGCAATGAAAACAATTGCTCCATTAATCAATAATATTAAGCCATTGATTGAACAAAGCAAAGGACTGATGGATGGAGTCGGCGGTTTAGATGTGAAAAATTTAGGCACCCTGGCTTCTTCCGCAAAAAGTTTTATGCCTTCTACAAACTAATACTTCTTATCTTGTCTTTTGTATTATATTATACTTTTTTTAAAAGCATAATATAAGAGAGAATTGAATTATGAGAATAATGAAAAAATGCCCGCCAGGTGTTTTATGTATTGAAAATATGACCCTAGCCTTTCTTGTGCTTGCCTTATTTTTAATTTTATATTTTATTTACAGTATCATTAAAGCGCCTGTTTCTACCAATAATAATATCAAGTTGGATAATCATATTACTGAAAAAGTGGTTTTACCTCCGCTACCTCCGGTAAGAGGAGGAGGAGGTTTCGGATTCGGTTTTCTCCCTAGTTATCCTTATAATAATTTACCGGGAGATGTTCTATTAGACCCCTATGTTCCACCTTTAAGCGACGAGAGATATTTTGTTCCACCTCCCGTTGTACCCATTAATATTTCTACAAATATTGGTGCGGTAGATACCAATTACCGACAAGTCGGTATTTTAACTCCCTTGAATAGTAAAGGAGAAATTCTCTCTTTGATGGGACGACCCTTATTTGTGAATCGAGATAAATGGCAATATTATACGATTAGTAACCAGCATAACAATGTGAAACTCCCAGTTTCAAGAGCGGGGCGAAGTTGTACCAATGAATACGGATGCGATAAATTATATAATGGAGATACCATTTTTGTGGAAGGATATAATGAAGCGTTCAAAGTGACCATTTACGATAACGATACCATTAAATATCTACCATATTAGTAGGGGGACTCCCTACGGGTGTCCCCCCTTCCTTACGGGATACCCCCTCCTTGTTAAGGATAAATGCATTTTCCCTTGATAACTTGGCGCGGGATCGACAACAATTTCTAAAATAATATTGTGCTACGCATAATATTATTGTCATTTTCTTTGTAGAAACTCGCGCACCATGTTAATTAAGAAAAAAGCGAGGAGGGGGTATCCCGTAAGGAAGGGGGGAAATACATCCCCCTACCCATAGTAAAAATATTAAACAAAAAGTTCAACAGAAAAATTCCAATAATAAAAAAAATACAAATCAAAAAAATCATAAATGTTTCACTCGTAAAAAAATTTTCCAAATCATTTACATTTTTATTGATATCTTTGTATTTCGTAAAATCATCTTCCTTTGGCGCAGGGGTATCCGATGAACCCGTGGGCTGACATGAAATATAAATATCGCTCTCTCCAGTATTTGTACCCAAAGGATTATAGAATAGATTTCCACCAAACATTGGGTTATTCAAAGGTTGAATCATTGAACTTAATTGTTTCAAGGTTTGACTTGTGAGAGAAATATTCACGGTTTTATCATAGACAATAAAATCTCCTTGAAAAAGTTTGCTCTCTCCATAATAACTGTAAAAAGGACCATTGGGAACAATTTTTTGTAAGGTAAAATTCGTGATTGACAAGTTGGTGGTTCCTCCATTCGAAGGCGCTTTTTTCGACATTTCCGTAATGATATCGGTTATTAAACTGGCCGAAGTAGTCGCAATTCCACTTGTTTGTAAAATAGGAATACTAATGTATAAAGGGTTGCCTCCTAATACTGGAATATGTTCAATTACAATTTCTGCTGGTACACTTTCACCATTCCAAATATGGAGAGAAGGGCTAAATAAAGAAAAGGAAGATACGGTGTATTTCATGGCATTGTAAGTAACGGGAGGCACTTGGTTTTTTTCGGTGATAAAGGTCATTTGATTGGTATTGTTTTTACCAATTAATAAGGATTGATAATAAGAAAAATCAAAGGAACATTTTTGGTCACAATTAGAATAGATATTCGATTTAGAAATATTGATTGGATTTTTCGTTGATACTGGTGGTTTAGTAAAAACATCTGTACTCGAAGCATCAAAAACGGGATTAATGAGATTTTGATTCGCTTCAAAAAAATTGGTATATTTGATTTTTTCATAGAACGAAGGTTGATTTACCATATCCATGATAGATGACATAACTATATAAATATTATATTATTATATAGTAAGAATAATATAATAAAAAATGGTAAACCACTTGAATCATTTAAATTTAACTAAAGGTAAAATAAGTAAATTATATAAAAAAAAGAAACAGACTTTGAAAAAGAAGAAGAATGGGAAGCGTGGCAGACAAAATGGAAGAAGTTATCGAAAAAAGAGACACTTGAATTTGGCGAATAAAACCATGAAAAATATGCAACATGGCGGAGGAATGTTTGATTGGTTTACTGGCAAAAGAAATACGAGTAAAGGAGAGAACCAACCACTAAATAATCAACCCTCTTCCACAGAGAAACCTAGTTTTCTCTCTTCCTTGATGAGAACAAAAACTCCTGCAACGAATGAATATCAACCTCCAGTAATAAATCCTTTGCTTCAACCCAAGGATATTCAACAATCAAATGAAAAACAAGAAAAAATGAATCAGGTTATTCAAGAGTTACGTGAGAAATTAAAGAGAGATAATAAATTACAAGATTCTCCTCATTATGAGAATGATGATGATGATGATGTCTCCAATATTCCTTTTGATGAAGAACCGACTAATAAATCAGTAATGAATCCGATTCATTTGAATCAAGAAAGTACGGAATACGGACAAGAAAATCAAGATACAAATGATTCGTTAATGAATCCGATGCATTTTAAAGAATCAAAAGTTAAGCCTCAAGAAAACCAGGTTCCTCTTCCACAAGAGGAGCATTTGACACCAAGTACGGAATACGGGGAAGTTATTCCAGAGACACCAGAAGAAAATTTGACTCCAGGTATGGAATATAAAACTGCTGAAGAAAATTTAATTCCAAGAATCGAATACAATCAAGTCACTCCAGAAGAAGTTCCGATGGTGAATGAAGAATCGAAACCAAATTGTGAATATTTAAATAAAATAGAAATACCTCAATCACATTGTTTGGATGAAAAAGAATATAAAAAATTAGCGTTAAAATTACACCCAGACAAAAATTTGGCATGTTCTGCGGAAGCGAATAAAAAATTCCAGGAATTAGAAAATCAAAAATGCTCCAATGAAGATGAAGAAGAAGTTCCTGTGCCTCAAGAATATAATGAAGTTACTCCAGAAGAAGAAGTCCCTCAGGTAGTAAAAGAAGAAGTTCCTGAGGTTGTAAAAGAAGAAATTCCTGTTCCTCAAGAAGAAAATTTAACTTCAAGTACGGAATACGGAGAAATTATTCCAGACACACCAGAAGAAAAACATCTCGTTCCTCTTTCTGCTGCTCCTCCTGATGTTGCTCCTGCTGTTGATGCTCCTGATGTCGCTGCTCCTGTTTCTAAGAAGGCGAACGAAGAAGAAACCATTACACCTACGGAGTCAACAGATTCTTCTTTGACGGAATTAACAAATACTTTTGACCAAGAGGTTTCTAGAATGCCATCCGCGGTTTCCAATTCTTTTCAAAATATTATTGATTATGTGTCTAATCAAATTGTGGGTAAATTATCAGGATATTCTTCGGGTGGTTCCGATGAATTGCAAAATGGATTTATTGCCAATAATCTAAATAATCGTAACTTCGGAGTAGGAGGACAGAAGTCTTCTGCTCTTACCTTCGGAAAGGGCAAAACGCGTAGAAATCATAAAAAAGCAAAGAAATATACACGCCGAGTTTAGAATCGATTCCTTATAAATCATAAATATTTGTTACCTTTATAACAAATATTTACTTTACGAAAATGAAAACCGGATTTACACCCTTGAAGATTTATAATGGGACAAATAAATTGTCCTATTATAAATTTAAGGGTAACTGTTACCGATCCCGAAGGGAGAATTGAATGGAGACGCCTCTAAAGAGGCGTGTACCATTTCAAATCTTCATCGGTTTATAAAGGAGATGCGTCGTGAAAGTTATCCAACATTGGTTTATAACTTGGTTTGGTCAAAGTCAAACCGCTTTGAACAATGGGAGCCATTTTACTAACCACTTCTTGTTCTAAAGTATAAGGAAACTGATTCCAAGCGGAGAATTGAGAGAATTTTCTCTCTTCCGTTGGTTCATATCTCTTTAAAGCATCAATTCCGGTGGCCATCGAAGAACTACGAATTAATGTAAAGGCAACGAAAAGTCCTAAAACCGCTAAAATCGGATTGGCATAGCAAAACATAAGAATTACTACCAATAAAACAATGATTTTCCCGTAAACAGTGTCCACTACATTGGCAATGGATTCGGGGGTTTTGTAACCCATAATCAAATAAAGGATAAAGAGAATCGATAGGATGGTCTGTCCTAGATTTTCCTTTTTAATTAATTTTGAAAAACTGTCCATATATCATATATTTATATTTTAAATAAAGGGAACCTAAGGTTCCCCTTTGACCCCTCCTGCAGGGGGACATACGTCCCCCCCTTCCCTACGGGATACCCCCTGATGACAGTTTATCTTTTTAAAACGGCGCGGGGTCGACAACCATATCTACAATAATATTACGCTTTGCATAATATGATTGTCCTTTTCTTTGTAGATACTCGCGCGCCAAAACACTCTTGCAAAATATCTTCAACCTTAACAATGAGGGGGTATCCCTCCCTCCCTCCCGAAGGGACGGAAGGGGGGACTTCTGTCCCCCCACCTTAAAATTGAATTATAAAAAGGGTACAAAGACAATAGAAGAAATATAAATAATAACCAATTTTTTAAAAAAGATGAACATAAATAAAAATCTAAACACCTATCTAGGAAATAAAGGATATACCATTTCAAAAAGCGAATTAGGTTTAGAACAGATCGAACGTATTAAAAAAGAATTAACGGTGAAACCTTATGTTCCTGGTTCGCCCGCCAATAATTCTCAAGTGAGTTTTCCAGTGTATCGCGAATCCGCCAGTAAAATATATATGCCTCACTATTATGGCATTGAAAAATTCGGCCCTCCGAAAGAGATTCGTGTAAGTGCCGGCCAAGACATTGCGTTAGAATTCAATGGACAACTACGTGACTACCAAGCACCCGTCGTCGAGAAATTTGTTCAATACGTAAAAAGTGAGGATGTACCACGCGGTGGATTACTTGAATTGCCTTGTGCATGGGGAAAAACCTCCGCCTCCTTGAATATTTTATCCCGACTCGGGAAAAAAACCATTGTCATTGTTCATAAAGAATTCTTGATGAATCAATGGATTGAACGCATTGGTCAGTTTCTTCCTGCAGCAAGAATCGGGAAAATTCAAGGACAAATCATTGATATTGATGATAAAGACATTGTGTTATGTATGCTTCAATCCCTTTCAATGAAAGAGTACCCTTCCGAACTATTTGATTCCTTTGGTCTAACCATTATTGATGAAGTTCATCATATTTCGAGCGAAGTATTTTCAAATACTTTGTTCAAATTAGTTACTAAATATATGTTAGGCTTATCCGCCACTATGAATCGAAAAGATGGAACCACCAATATATTTAAAATGTTTTTGGGTCAAGTGATTTGTAAAGAAAAACGCGATGATGCGCCTGAAGTCGTTGTTCGTGCCATTGATTATTTTGTGGATGATGATGATTTCAATCACGTATCTTTGGATTATCGAGGAAATGTACAATATAGTACGATGATTTCCAAATTATGCGAATATAATCGCCGAAGTGAATTCATTCTTCGTGTCTTGGAAGATTTATTGAAAGAGAATCCAAATCAACAGATTATGATATTGGCACATAATCGAAATTTATTGAAATATTTCTATGATGCGATTAAACATCGAGGGTTCGCCTCGTGTGGTTATTATGTGGGAGGAATGAAAGAGGCGGCCTTGAAAGAAACCGAATCCAAGAAAATTGTGATTGCAACGTATTCGATGGCTGCCGAGGCTCTAGATATTAAGACGCTAACTACATTGATCATGGCCACACCTAAAACAGATATTGAACAATCTGTGGGGCGTATTTTAAGAGAAAAACATAGTGAACCGATTGTGGTGGATATCATTGACCATCACGATCCGTTTCAAAAACAATGGAAGAAGAGAAAGACATTTTATATGAAAGAAAATTATAAGATCCTTCATATCAAAGACCGAGATTACTTGAATTCTACGATTGAATCGAGACCGTGGACAACGGTGTTTAACCCAAAAGAGGATAAAAAGGGTAAAAAGACAAAAGAAAAAGAAATTTCTTCGGAAAGTAGAGATGATGTTCAAGATTTAAAAGGCACTTGCTTTTTAAAAATAAAGAAATAATCCACTTTTTGGAAAAAAGTGGCGCAAATCCACTTTTAAGAAAAGTGGAGCAAAAATCCAATTAAAAACTATAAAAAACTCAAGCAAAAATTTGATAGAGATTTTTGCTCCACTTTTCTTAAAAGTGGATGTGGCATTATAGTTCAACAAGTTGATAAGCATAGATATCAACTTCATCTTCATCCTCATCGCCATACTCCTGTCGATAATGCTCTCGATCTTCGTCATCCATTTGAAGAAATTTAAAATATTTTTTTTGTAATTTATTTGGAGGAACATTTCGTACCATTCCTGTAAATCGATATCGATATAAATTGGAGATTTGTTCTAAATCAAATTCCATTATTTCATCATAAATTTCCAACGGTAAACGGTCAGTTCCAAGAAACACCCTTAATTCATTTTCTAATTTATCCAATGGAAATCTAGTAGGGGCTCTTAGTTTTTGATTGATATAAACTTTAAACTCTTCGATGCTGAATAAATAAGGTAGTTCATTTAAATTATTAAATATGGTATTTGATGGTGATGCAGGAGTAATTGGCTCAAATCCTAATGTTTTCATTTCTTCCGGAGAGAGTTGTTTTCTACATAATGGACATAAACATTTATTCTTACTTGCCGTTGATCGACACGTATCACTCATACATTTTTTATGAAATTTATGATTACAACTCAGCGTTATATTTTTATCGGGATTATTCATTTCTTCTAAACAAATCGGACAATCCTCTTCTTCTCCTCCCCTCATTGGTCTCCTTTTTCGAATGGTTTTTCTTTTCTTGGTTGGTTTCCTTTTTTGGATGGTTTTTCTTTTCTTCAATGTTTTCCTCTTCTCCTTTCTTCCTCTGTTTTTATTGGTTGCCGCCGCCATATATATATATATAGCCACTTTTTAAAAATCCACTTTTTAGAAAAAAGTGGAGCAAAAATCAATCGGGTTTTTTCTTTGAGTTTTTTTAGTTTTTAACTGGATTTTTTGCTCCACTTTTTTTTAAAAAGTGGATAAAGTGGCTGGCTTAGTGCCCTCTTGAAGGGAATCCACTATTGGTATAGTGATTGTAGTTATCTACGCAATTGACGCAGTTGGACAATGCGGTATAAGGTGGTGGACTGGCCAGAGCAGATTCACTCGCTGGAAGGTCTCCTCCTAAGGAATAGACTTGCGTCATTGGTAAATTATTTTGGTACTGCGAGTATCCACCGCGTAATTTTCTGTGACGAACACGATGTCTTCGACTGCGTGTTCTGTTTTTTACAGTTCTTTTTTTATATTTACCTCCAGCAAGGAATCTGGATTTTCTGCCGCTAAATAAATTCTTGATACTATTTTTAATATTTTTGATTGTTTTTTTTCCTTTCATCTTATATACTTTCACAATATTTTTTATTTTTCTCTTTACACCGTCGGCTATTTCAATAGCCTGGTAACTGTTACCTTTGTGACTAATCAATCGCCGAGTTTTCGGCGATTTACTTGTCCAAAGGTTTAGAGTACTTGTACCGCAACATCCTGAACCTTTCTTACCTCCTACACATTTTCTTGATGCGGCACCGCCTTTTACAGTGGCGTGACCTGACGCAGCATATACATTACTTTTGACACCATAAAACGCCTGTGGATAATATGGTGGACTATTAAGTCCTGAGATTTCATTGCTGCCAAAATTGGCTGGATTGTTGGAACTGGTTGGATTCACATAGTTCGGGTTGGCATTGCTATACATTGGCTTATCTCCCCATCCTAAAAAAGACATTCTTTATATAACATAACATTTTAAGGGAACCTCTATAGAACCGTAGGTTCTATGAGGGTTCCCCTATGACCCCTCCGGCTCCCTTCGGGGATAAATATCCTTGGTAGACAGTAATGATTTTTCGGCGCGCGAGTTTCTACAAAGAAAATGACAATCATATTGTGCTTTGCAAAATATCATTGTAGAAATGGTTGTCGAGCCCGCACCGAGTTATACATAAAATAAAGAGGAGGGGTCAAAGGGGAACCTAAGGTTCCCCTTGGGGAACCCACTTTCTAAATTTCGAATGAAGATAACATTGCATTTTCAAGACTTTTTCTAAATCCACAAACCGATCTTCTTTATCATTTTCGAATTCTTCTTCGTCGTCGCTTTCTTCTAAAGCATCCAAATTCTCATTTTCTTTAATATTTCGAAAAAGTCGATTCATCATGACACTTGTCTTATAGTCTGGAATATAAGCAACATCTACGTATGTATCGTCTTCGTACAAATGATAAATATCATTTTGTAAATCCGCTTTCACATTGAAAAATCTCATTTTTGGAAAAGTTTTGGTTTGAACACGATTGATCGTTGTTGTCGGTTTCACATTGATCTTGAATAGATTATCTTTTTTAGGTGGTTGTTCTTGTGGCATTTCTACTTTTTTCTCAATCAATTGTTCTTGACTCTGTAGATTTGCATACAATATTTTACTAGAAGGTTTGTTTTCTTTTAAAGAACGAATCAAAATACAATAAATCGTCATTTGACCTTGGACTTCTTGTATATTTTCCAACAATTCCTTTTGCGAGGTTCGAAGAATGGGAAGTCCCCATACGATTCTGCTAGAGGATTGATTAGTCAATTGTAATAATGCATGAATCCATTTTAGTTTATCAATAAAAAATCGATGAGAAACATTTTCGTTTTTATAATAAAACACATCTTCGATGGAAATCATTTGTTTTTTCAATGGAGAAAGAAAAACCAAGGTTCCGTAAAAAATCGAGCCATTCCATTCGGAAAACAAAGAATCGAATTCATTGATTTTTTGAACGGTTTCAATTTGATTCCCAGCATTCATGGATAGTGTCAAGGAATAAACATTTCCTTGATGAAACCAAAAAAATGCTTTTCTTCCCTTGGGAATGGCCATAAAGATTTTATCTTTGGTCTCATTTTTATTTGTATCATGATTGACCGATTCATAAACTTTGTTATGAATGACTTTTTCATAAGAAAGTTTAATATTTTTGGGAAATTGTAATAAAAGAGTTTCTTGTGGTTGTTTTGAAAGATTATTCATCTATTTTAGTTTGTAAAGATGTCTTTAAGTTGGTTTCAAATAAAACAAAAATAAAATTCTAGTAAAATGAAAGATAAAATTCCAGGATTTTTGCTCCAGGATTTTTGCTCCAGGATTTTTGCTCCAGGATTTTTGCTCCAGGATTTTTGCTCCAGGATTTTTGCTCCAGGATTTTTGCTCCAGGATTTTTGCTCCAGGATTTTTGCTCCACTTTTTTTAAAAAAGTGGAACCATATTTGAATGTTCTAACAAATAACGCTTGGAACAGGATTCCACGAGAAGTCCGTTGGCATAAATACCGTAGTTGCCATAATAATCATCATTTTTCAAGGCCAAATGATAAATAGTATAGGTACCTGGAACTTTGTATACAGTTGCTCTTTCATCAATGTAAGCATTCAAACGTGGTTTTCCATCGGTTTCGTAAATATCACCAAAATCTTCCATGGTTTTCTCTCCTTGTTCTTGGGTTAGCCAGTCTACCAAAATGGAATGGCAACCGGTAATGATAAGAGGCTCCAAGACATCTGGATAATTCTCTTTTGTACATTCATAAAGTTGGTCTTTGATACGTTCCTTGGATGCTTGGTGTACCATTTCACTTTTGCCAAGGATTTCAACCGGTAAATAATCATGTTTCAATGTTTTAATTAAATCGCCTTTACGTAAATCTTCAATCAATTTATATCCTTGATCCGTTAGAATTTTAGTACCTTCTTTGAAACAAGGGAGATATTCTGGACTTGTGTATATACCACTCGCTCGTTGAGCAATCACTAAATTTAACCCATCCGAACTACTTGCAACACGCATTTGACCACTACCAGTAAAAGGAACCGTTTGTGTTGTCCATGTTAGACCATAATTAATCGAAACTTTAACAAGTGTATTATCATTACTAACAATTAATTTTGATCCATCTGCACTAGTTGCAACTGATAACCAAGTGCTGTTACCAGAACTATTGGAATTGGTTGTCCAGTTTGCACCATAATCATTGGAAGTATATACAAAACCACTAAAAACACAAGCGACTAAATATTGACCAGTGGAACTACTTGCCACACTTATCCAGTTTTGAACCGATGCAAATGTTCTTGTCCAATTTACACCATAATTGGATGAAATATAAATACCACCAGTAACAGCAGTAGAAGAAACCGCGACTAAATATTGACCGGTGGAATTACTTGCCATAGAAGTAGGCGCAAAGGTTGCTCCTGCTTGTATTGTCCAGTTTACACCAAAATTACTTGAAGTATAGACACCAGGAGTAGTTGTTTGACTATAAGCAACTAAATATTGTCCAGTATAGTCACTTGCCGCACAACTCCAATATGAATCAAATGCTCTTGATGTCCAAGTTACACCATAATCTGCGGAAGTGTATATATTACCACCCATATTTCTACTTGGACAAGCCAATAAATATTGACCAGTAGAACTACATGCAACGGAAGACCAAGTTGTAAAAGGTGCAGTTGTTTGGGTCCAGGTTCTACCTCGATTCGTGGAAGTATAAATATTAGTTCCAAAATTACTACCATTTCCACCACCTGAAACTAAAAAATTTCCGTCTAAACTAGAAGCGATAGCAGTATAATTCACTACAGGAGCGGATGTTTTTTGCCAAACATAAGACATTTCTATTATATATTATTATAACATTTTTATTTTTTTTTATTTTACTATCAGGGCTTGGTGAATTAAAAAGTCGGTTTTAGAATATCCAACGGGGTAGAATCTAAAAAATCAATACTTGTGGAAGAATTCAATTCATTTACATGAGGAGAACTTTGCATTTGTTTTTTCAAGAAACTCTTCAATTCATCTTTCATGGAATAAGGGTTCTCGCTCGGTAAGAGAGAACTGAGTTCAATCATCTCTTTTTCTTTCTCTCTTTCTTTCTCTCTCCCACTTGATGGACGATGAATCACATCATAAATTGCATCATATTTTTCCGTATGAATATTGACTAAATCTTTTATTTTTGGTGTGGTCAATGTATTTTTGAAAAAAGTAATTAAATGATGGACTAAAAAAATAAAAATAAAAGAGAGAATCACTATTTGTATGGACCAAAGAAACATCTTATACTAAAACATCTAAAAAAACGAATGATTTATTACGTAGAGTGGGGGGACGTACGTCCCCCCTACATCCCCCTCCGTGTTGTATTGGATTGATGATTTCTTGAATTGACTAGGCGCGAATATCGTACAAGAAAACTTGACAATGAGGTTTGACGCTTCGCGTAAAATCGTTGTGAAAAAGCCCGGCCCGAAGGGTACCGCGCCCGGGGGTGCTTTGGTGTGTAAGTATTTTATTTTTATATTTATTTTATTATCATATATAGTAATAAAATAAGTAATTATTTATATATTTTTGACACGATGCAACCCAATCACCCCCGGGCGCGGTACCCTTCGGGCCGGGCTTTTTCACAACGATTTTACGCGAAGCGTCAAACCTCATTGTCAAGTTTTCTTGTACGATATTCGCGCGTAGTCAATTCAAGAAATCATCAATCCAAAACAGCAAGGAGGGGGTCGTAGGGGGGATGTACATCCCCCTACTAAAAGGATTTAAATAGAATTTATTATTATTAAATATCCATTCCAAAAGAATAAATGACCAGTCCAATTCCTTTCGCGCTTACGGTGTTAATTGTAGAAAAACTAGGAAATGTAAAAACCTTATCGGTGAAGGATTACAAAGAAGAAGAATTATATAAAAAATGCGGTTTTAAAAAAGCAGGAGATTTTGTCAAACAAACCGAATGGAAAAAAGTGAAAATCGATGGCAAACGATATTTTGTGACTTTATTTGGAAAAACCGATGGAAAAGCAGGAGGCGAAAATAAATATGATTTTCCACCACCCGTTGACAATAGTTTATTCTTTGGAAGTTGTTCTTTAGTTGCAAAAGTACAAGAAAAAGAAGGCGGAGAACTTCTTTACACGAATTTAAGTGTGGAGTTATGGAATAAAATCTATGAAAAATTATTTGGTGGTTTTGAAGATTTAAGCGCAACTTTCAAAGAAGACGAAGAAGAAATGGATGAATTGGCTTTGATTCCCAAAGAGAAAAAAACCAAAGATGGGTATTTGAAAGATGGATTTGTCATCGATACGAGTAGTAGTGACCCGGAGGGAGAAGAAGATTTAGAAGAAAGTAATGAATTTGAAGACGATACCGAAAACTCCGACGAAGATGTTTTAGAAAACCTAGGAAGTGAATTGAGTGAAGAGGCCTACTTATAAAGGGAACCTCTATAGAACCGTAGGTTCTATGAGGGTTCCCCTTTGACCCCTCCCTTTGCCCTTCGGGGATGGATATTATTGCATAAATCTGCGTAAATATCGTACGAAGAAACTTAACAAAGAATTAATGCTTCGCAAAAAACTTGTTGTCAAGTTTCCTTGTAAAATATTCGCGCAGATTTATGCAATCATTTTACATAAATATTTCTCCCCGAAGGGCCGTTTTGCGCCACTTTTCCAAAAGTGGCAGGAAAATTGATTTAAATACTTCTTTAAAGATATATGATAAATATATATCCTTTCTTAGAAGTTACCATCTTACAAAAAATGTCACTTTCTCTTCGTATCCTTGAACATCCAGAAGTTTTTCGTGAACGAATCACTGAAAAAATTGACGTCTTATTAGATTCAAAGAAAGACAGTATCAATATGGAAAGGGCCATTTATAATTATACCTTGAAAGAAGCCACTTCCAAAAAAGTTATTAAAAAATGGGACAATCCCATCTTTATTCAAATTTATGTGAATCATTTTCGTAGTGTCTATTTCAATTTAAAACCGTCATTGATTGAAAAAATAAAAAACGGAGAAATCCTCTCTCAACAAATTCCTTTTATGACCCATCAAGAATTACAACCCGAAAAATGGTCAAAACTCATTGAAGCCAAAATAAAACGCGATAAAAGTAAATTCGAGAACCATGTGGAGGCTTCTACCGATACCTTTACTTGCAGAAAATGTAAAAGTAATAAATGTAGTTATTATGCTTTGCAAACAAGGTCTGCGGATGAACCGATGACCATTTATGTCACATGTTTATCATGTGATAACCGATGGAAGACCCAATAAGTGGGGGGACGGAAGTCCCCCCTTCCTCCCCCTCCTTGCTGTTTTACCTTGTTAACTCGGCGCGGGCTTTACAACATTCTATACAATCATATTGTGCTACGCATAATATCATTGTCTTTTTTCTTTGTAGATACTCGCGCGCCAAAAAATGTTATCAAAACACTATCGCCCTTAACAAGGAGGGGGTCTACCGTAGGCAAGGGGGGACTCCCTACGGGCGTCCCCCTACCCCCCTACCCCCCTACCAAATTCATGAATAAATACGATGAAAGTCAACATTACCATCATCCATAATAAAAGTTCAATCACCCAATCCCAATTTTCGTTATCCATAAATCTTATTCTTTCTTTCCATCGAAGGTCTAAATCCTTTTTTTTATTGTATTCATAAAGATAATATCGAATCGTTTCATCCGGAAATTCTCTCCCCACTTTCCGAAGAAACATGCCCTTCTTATTTTGTTTCAAGGCATCTTGAATAAACATACGATTTTCTGTGGTGTCATGTCGAAAAACATATGGACTTGTTGAACTCGACATTCTTGACCAATCGGTTAAATGTGTCACTTCACATTGAATGCGAGGTAACAAACTGTACACCTTGAAAATAATCGCAAAAATACTTTCATTCGCCAATCCACCACTACAAATCAAATGGTATAAATCTTTTTTTTCTTGCATGAATTTTTGAAATAATAAAACATGTTCTCTCTTGACAACAAACCAAGGAGTATTTCCCAAATGTAAATCGGTAGGTAACAAAACCAAATTGGCTCGTTTATGGTAAAAGGGATTCCACCAAGCAAATCGCCAAGATAAAAGCGTGTTTCGATAATTCTTGAAAAAAAGATATCGAAACCGTCGTGGAGAGACAATCGGACAACACGAATCGGTCAATAAACAAAACCATTGATTATTCGGGTCCTTTTTATAGGCAAAGGAGAGAAGATTCATATATGCGGGAACCACATGTAAATAACTCGTTTTCACAATGTATTCAGGGTCAACTAAATGGGATCGGATCCAAGGAGACTCGATTTTACGCTTGTCTCGATAAAAAAAATAAACATTGATAATGTCTTGATTGGCATCAATCCATTCTCTCCAAATTGCCTCTTTATTTAATACGTGGTCATAATTGATGATAAAACAAAGTGCCACTTTGGGTTTGGAAAGGCTGGTATTTACAAAAGAAATAAGTTCGTTCATTTTTTATTGTTGATTGTTTTATTATTTGTGATTATTTTTTATATAATCGTATAGATATAAAATGTATATACTATTTAAATATTTTCTTTTAATGTTTTTATTTACAAATTTAATAAAATATTCATTACCTATTCAAAATCGAAGAAGATTTGGAAAATGGTATTTATCTACAAAAAAACCAGGTCACTATATTATCAATAAGAAAAAAGATAAAAAAAAGATCAATGAAGAGAATGAAAACTACTTGATTCAAAATTCGTTCTTGAAAAATAAACGTCTTATTTCCATCTCTCCTGGAGGATTCAAAGGATTTTATTTATTCGGTGTTTTGTCTTTTATCAAAGAAAATTATGATACAAGCAATTTCATCTATTCGGGCGCTTCTGCGGGTGCGTGGAATGCCCTTTTTATGTGTCTAAATGAAGAAAAAGAAAAAGAAAAAGAGAAAGAGAAAGAAAAAGAAAAAGAGAAAAACACTTATTTCAAAACGCTTATGATGGATGAAGAATTAAAAAAAACCGCAACCATTTTTGACTTTGAAAAAAGAATGAAAACCAAGTTACTTGCGCATTACAAAGGTAAAGATGCGGACTTTGATTTTCGACGTCTTTTTATTGGCGTCACCAATGTCAATGAAAAATATCAATGGACAACTACCATTTACAATAATTTTGAAAATTTAGAAGATGCCATTGATTGTTGTATCGCCAGTTCTCATATACCTTTTATTACAGGAGGAATGATGAATCGATACAATGATCGTATCAATTTCGACGGTGGATTCAAGCAAAATCCTTACTTGAATATCAAACAATCTATTTTACATGTATCCCCTAGTATGTGGATAAAAATAAAGGATAATATGAAACAGGATAATGGGATTCCAGTGAAATCAAAACCTTCTTTTTTTCATAGAATTCAGAATTTTTGGAATCAAACCACGCTTTTCAATAAAAATAATTATGATTTTTTTCAATTATATCAATACGGATATAACGAGGCGAGAGAAAATAAGGCAATCTTAGATGATATTATTATACATAAGAACTACTCTACGAATTATTATTATACGTAGGGCCCTACCTCTAACCTAAAGCAAATCCAAATCGCGTAAATTCCAGTATTCACACGTTCCATTTGACAAAGGTCGACGAATAATAAAAGGAATTTTCTTCTCTTTCAATTCCAGTTCAGCAATCATCGAACCTTCAATCAAATTCTCAGGGACTTTAATAAAAGGTTTGGCACCACATTCAATTTGTTTGGCACGTTGTCCTAACACACGCGCCTTTTCAAATTTGGTTAGATAACTGGCGGTTCGATGTAGCGGGTCAATAATTTGTCCATTTTTATCTCGTACAATTTTAGTTAATACCGCAATTTCGTCATAATTATGAATCATGGATTCGGGATGAAAAGTCATCAAATAATTATGATTGATGTCCGCATTAAATTTCTGTAGATAATTGCCATTTTCATCTTCTTCGTCATCATCGGAATCATTAAATTCTTGCAAAAGACTATTTTTTTTCATGTTTTCTTCTAACAAAGTATTGCTTGGATTTTTTAAAAGACTGTTTTTTTTATTTTTCATTGTTTTTTTGTTTTCATAATCGTCCTCCTCCTCATATCCTGGTTCCTCTACATCTTCGTCTAAATCCTCGTCCTCATCCAAATCTTCGTCCTCATCTAAATCTTTTTCTAAAACATTATTTTTACCTCCTCCTATAAAATCGGCGTCTTCTTCTTCTACATCAATATCGTCATCGTCGTCATCATCTTCAATATCGATATCATCTTCTTCATTTAAATTCGGAGTCGTCTTTTTCACAAAGGAAGGTAAATTGGGGTTTAATGATTTCTTTAAAAAGGAGGTTTTTGGGGTTTCTTCTTCTAAGGAATCATTGGTACCCAAAGAATCATTATCACTATATTCGTCATCACTCATTCTTATATTTACTAGGTAAAATCTATTTATACTTTAAATAAATATAAATATATTCATTCGGTTTCAATTTTCTCTTTTCTTTTGTTTTCTTCCTTTTCTTTTTTTAATTTATGTTATTTGGTTATCTTTATCATAACCATAATAGACCCCTCCTACTTGGGCATCTAATTCTGGAATCAAGCGATTAAGATCGAAATGTAATAATCCCAAAGTTGCAGCAAAGGATGCAGAAGTAGGGGTTAAGGCTTTTGAACTTGTCTTACCAACAACGGTTGTTCCACTTGTTTCAACACTCGTTTGATGATAAGTAGTTGTATCCTGTGAAAATTCAATTGGTAGAGTAATCAACGCATCCCCGTCTTTGTCAGGAAATGTAAGAGTAATCATTAATTTGGCTTTAATGACGCTTGTCACTGGTTTCATTTCTCCTGGGTTCAAATTGGGGTCTAAATTGGTAAGAAGAGGCTGAATCAAAGATGTAAACAAATTTGTAAAAACTTCTGCGAATGTATTCCCTGTTGCGCTTCCAGAAGAAGAAAAATCAAAAGAAAAATCGTCGCCATCTGTTGTACCAGGATGATTACCTGGGGTTGCTGCACAAGTGCCATATAAACTACTATTAGCATAAATACCCATTTTTTATAATATAGAAAAAGATTATAAAAATGAAAGATTTTTTTCTAAATTAAACGCACTTACAATAAAATCAAACAAAAACGAACTAGGTCCAAACGGTATCACAAGTAGAGCATAAATACACATATTTCATATTTTTATCATCATAACGAATATAAATAATTTCACGCGCTTTCTCTTTGGTATTGGTCTCACATTCCGCATTGGGGCATAAAATATTATTAATACGAGGTAGAGTTGGATCCAATTTCGTATATTTATTAATGACGTGGTGAAACGATTGTTCCGATTTCTTCAATTGGGTTTTGGATACACATACATTATCGGTAGAAATGCTGGCATCTTCATTGCCGCAGTGACGACAGTAATAAATCAATTTATTTGTATCATTCGCATTAATACGAATATAATACATATTTTGACAAACAGAACAGAAATGCATTTTATAATAAGTAAATACTTTTTATGTAATATTATTTAATTCATACTTTTTAAATGGTTTCATCTTGTTTCAATTTTCTTTAACCAAAGATTGCTTTATCAATTGTGGTTGGAACACAAAACATACGATGAGCAACAATCCCTAATACAAATACAAAAATGAGCGTATAAATCAAAGAAATTTTTGGAAGAAAGTAATGAATCATAAAACCAAGTAATATTGTCAATAATACATCCACGACGGCAATATTAAAAATTCGGTAAGAATGCGGGCCTTCCCTTGGTTTTCCCAAGATATCTTTGTACCGGCAAAGATTTGGATACATGCCCCCTGAGGGGGCTGTATTCAAATCTGTAACCGGTAAATTAGTTGAAAATTCATCCACTTCCTGAAAGGAAGATGAATTTTTCAACGGCATGTATTTACACAACATTTCTATACTAAAGTTATATTTTCTTTTTCTTTTTCTTTTTCCATTGTATTCTCCAAAGTCAACTTGATTTCTTTCAATCGCACAACGGTCAAAATATAATCCACTGAAACACGCATATTATATAAACTTGTGGTAATGGGACAACTAACTCCTCCCGCAGTTTCTTTGGCCTTTTTCTCTCCAAACGCCAAAAGCGCTTCATAGTTTTCTAAAAACCGGGTTTTCAAAATCGATTCAAAGAGTTCCATTGGAAACGAAAAATAAACTCCCGATCTTTTTTCCAAAAGATCGCAAACGGCCACGTCTAGATTGGCATATTCAATGATTTCCGTATATTTATTAAAATCCTGATGCGTTTTATGAACCCCGGGTTCATTCAAAAGCGGATCTTTGGAAAAAAGAGTACAAAGCGTGAGTAAAATGGTTGTCGTGGTTTGACAAGCGGACCATTGATCACCGTGCCACGTATTCAAAATACTCACACAGACTTTGCCGCATTTATATAAATTGGGATTGAAACGGACTCCTCTGCCATTCGTTAAAAAAGTGACTTTGGGTGGACTATACGGGTAATCGACCGGATAATCAAATTGGAAAAAGTAATAACCGCCAAAATAAGGCGTATCTTCCGGACCGATGATAAGCGCATAGCCCTTCAACATATCTTGATCATCGTGAAGATAATAAATTCCGTTTTCCGTCAACGGATTTTTCATAATTTGTTTCACGTCTTTTAGAAGCCTCGTAATCGTATCTTTGCTTATGATTTTGTTGGAGGAAGCCATTTTTCTCTCTTGTTAAATAAAAAATTGGTTTATGTTTAATATGTTTTAGATGATTGAATATTTGAATCATTGATTCTTATTACAAAAAAAAATCTCTAATATTATTTATTATACAATTTAGATTTACACCTTTGTCCCATTAAAATCGTAAACCGGTTTACGCCCTTGAATATTTATAATGGGACAAATTATTTGTCCCATTATAAATTTAAGGGTAACTGTTACCGATCCCGAAGGGAGAATTAAATGGAGACGCCTCAAAAGAGGCGTGTCCCATTTCAAATCTTCACCGGTTTACACCTTTGTACATTCAAAACGCCCACTTTGTGGGCATCCCTCCCGAAGGGAAGGGAGCGTGGCAAAGGAAACACTTACCACGCACTTGAAATGTGCGAAGGTGTAAGAATAAATCCGCACTTTAATTCTTCAAAGGTATAAAGGCAAATTGTTGAATTAATATATATATGGAAGTTCCGCAATCTAGACCTCTTCGTATAGAAGATTTTTTAGAGACGAATACTAAAAATAATAAAGATAATAAAAACTATTCTCACGATGATATTATATCTAAGAATCAACAAGAATTTGGTCATAAGAAAAGAATAAAACCCTGACGCACTGGAACAAAAAGTCAACAACAAATAGCACCTAAAGGTTTTAAGAAAGGTTTCAGGGGTTAAACAAATTACACCGATGAACGGGAGGATTGCCTTTCCATTCATTTATCAGTAACAGTTGCCCTTCCATATTTTTTGGGACGCTTGAAAGCGTCCCATTATAAATATTCAAGGGTGTATATGTAGATGACGTAATTTAATTCATTTTAGATTATTGACAACATATGATTTTTAGAAAATATCCAGAAAATTGAAGTATTTTTCCATAAACAAAAGAATTTAAATACTTGACAATTACAAATAAACGAAGAATCGAAAGAATGAAATTTACGCATAACATGAAAATTTTAGTCATTGACCCGGAAGAGAACATCGTGGAAGACGAAGAATTATTAGATCTCATAAAAGAAAAACTACGAGAACCCTATACACAAATAATAACCATACCAAACATTAGTCATCAATGGAAAGTAACTGTGTTTTGGGAATTCAAACGGTTAACAAAACTACAATCCTACTTTATGGGCGATTTATTTGCTTGTCCTTCTTATAGTTTTGAAAATCTCATTTATGAACATACGGAAAAAACATTAAGAGAAATCGAATTAGAATTGAAAAACAAAGGGTTATGCAATATCCAACATAGAATCCGTTTTCATATTTCAAAAATGCCCGATGAAATGTGTGTTTTGAGAGAAAATAATGTCACCATTTAAATAATCACTATAAAAAATATGATATTAAACATATGATAAAATGTCATGGTAAATGATGATGACCCAGAATTTTTAATTATCTTTTTTCTCTTGGCCTATTTACCCCCAAAAAAATTGCAAGTTTTTTCGAGTTTTCAAAAGTGTTTTTCAAAAAGTTTTTTTCTTCCAAAAAATAAAAAAATAAAAAAAACCAAAAACACTTTTGAAAACACGAAAAAACTTGCATGTGACCATTCGTTCAGACTTTTGAATGTTGCAAATCTATCTTGACCATTTATGCATTCGCAACCAACTGTTTTACTCTAATAATTATTTTCTCAGTGTAAGGATCAATGATTTCTTTAATATCATTCATATAACTATTGATATAATCCGCAAAAGAAATGAAAAGGATGTAAAGACCAGCAGAATAACATACTTTACGGTCTAAATCCGTAAAGGTGATTTCATATTTTCGATAACTGTTGAATCGATAGATAAGGAAAAGCGCTAAACCGATTTTCACGAAAAAATTGAAATCAGTGAAAAGCGTTGGTTTTTCTTGAAAAAACCCGACCAAAAAGAGTACGACTGTGATTTTGGTAACCCATCCAAAATAATATAAGAATTTGGTTTCAAAATGATAGAGTTGTTTATTATCAATTAACGGATCTTTTACTTTGTTGGACATCAAGAGAGAGAGAGAGAGAGAATATATATATATCCACTTTTTAAAAAAAAGTGGAGCAAAAATCCAGGGGGAAAATTTTTATAAAAACTTGAGAGAAAACGCTATAAAAAAAATAAGAGAGAAATCCTTATAAAAAACACGAGAGAAAAATCCTTGTAAAAACGATAAAAAACCACACTGAAAGATGCCCGGGTGGTTTTGCGCCACTTTTCCAAAAGTGGCTAGAAAATTGAAATTCAAAATTAAGAATATTAAAAGGGAAAAAGAAATAGAAATATCTTGTTATAATATATTAAGCATATGTTGTTATCATCTAAATATACAAATTTGAATGATTTCCTCATAAAGCATAATGCAGCAAAAAATAAAAATATGAATAAAAATGATGATGAAGAAAATGGTGGAATGATCACACATACGAGGATTGGTAATAAAGATTTGGGTATTTATGGCGGAGCGTATACCATTCCCAAGGAAGAATTGCCCGTTTTCTATGACTTGTATTATCAAGACGTAATCTTGAAGAAAAAAGCAGAGTATTTGACGGAGAAACAAATCGAGGACGGGCCCTTGTTAGTAGATTTGGATTTTCGTTATGATTATGAAGTGGAAACGAGACAACATACCAAGGAACATGTCGTCGACCTGATTTCCTTATATTTAGATGAATTAAAAACCCATTTTGTAATGAAACCCGAAGTACCATTTGATGTTTTCATATTTGAAAAACCAGAGGTGAATCGAGTCGAAGATAAAACAATCACCAAAGACGGAATTCATATGATGATTGGAATCCAAGTCGATCATATCGTGGGTACCATGATTCGTAAGAAAATCATTGATAAAATCAGTGACGTATGTGACTTGCCTTTGACCAATACATGGGATACGGTCTTGGATGAAGGGATTAGTAAGGGAACCACCAATTGGCAATTGTTTGGGTCCAAGAAACCGAACAATGAAGCATATGATTTAACTCAACATTTCGTGATTGAATTCAATGACTGTGATGGAGAATTTATGATGGAATCCAAAGATGTTCAGGAATTCAAGAGGAGTTTAGAAAAGAATTTCTGTAAATTATCTGCACAAAATTCGAAACTTCCAAAATTCGAGATTCATCCGAAAATTCAAGGTGCTTATAAGAAAATGATGGACGCTGCTTTGAAGAAAAAACCAAAAATGAGTTCAAGTAATACAAAAACAAATTCAGACAAAAACAAAGAAAAAGAAAAAGAAAAAGAAAAAGACAAACTAGAAAAAGACACAGAAGATATTCATGTAAGTGATTTAGAAGATGATGACGAAGAAGAAAATGAAGAATCCATTTCATTAGGTGAAATATCGAATGCGGAAATGTTGGAGAAAGCGGTGAATCAAATGTTGAAACGATTAAAATCGAATGAAAGCGACATTTTGGAGACGCATCAATATACACAGATTTTGCCTGCCAAATATTATGACCCAGGTTCACATACGTTGAATCGTGGTGTTGCTTTTGCGCTTAAAAATACGGATGAACGGCTGTTCTTGTCTTGGGTGCAATTGAGAAGTAAAGCACCAGATTTTGATTACGATACCATTCCGGAATTATATGCGACTTGGAAAAAGTATTTTCATAAAAAGGAAGACGGTATTACAAAACGTTCCATTATGTATTGGGCAAAACAGGATGCGTATGAAGATTATTTGAAAGTGAAAAACAGTTCCATCAATACGTTTATTGAAGAATCCTTGAATTCCGCCACGGATTTTGATTTTGCGCAAGTCTTGTATCAAATGTTTAAAGATAAATATGTTTGTTGTAGTATTCAAAACAAGACCTGGTTTATTTACAAGAATCATCGCTGGGAACCAGATAAAGGAATGACGCTTCGTATGGCGATTTCGAAAGATATGTTTAATTTATTTCATTTGAAAATGGAGGAAATTGCAAATGAGGTACATCAATGTACCGAAGATGAAGAGAAAAAAGATTATTTGAAGAAAAAGGCCGCTCAAATTTCAAACATTTCAGCGAAATTGAAAAAGACGAATGATAAAAATAATATTATGCGTGAAGCAATGGAACTCTTTTATGATAAGGATTTTATTAAATGTATGGATACGAATAAATATTTAATGTGTTTCAACAATGGGGTAGTGGATTTCAAGAACAAGATTTTCCGCGACGGTTATCCTCAAGATTATATTACCAAGACAACGGGAATTCGATATGAACCTTATCAACCCGACGATCCAAAACATGCAACACTTGCAGCGGAAATCAAAACCTTTATGGAAAAATTATTTCCGATTGCTTCCTTGAATCATTACATGTGGGACCATTTGGCTTCTTGTTTAATTGGCGTCAATATCAATCAAACTTTTAATATTTATCGTGGAAGTGGCAGTAATGGAAAATCGATTTTGGCGGATTTAATGTCCTTGACATTTGGTGAATATAAGGGGACGGTGCCGATTACATTAGTGACTGAAAAGCGAGGTAATATCGGGGGTACTTCTTCGGAAATTGTTCAATTAAAAGGGATTCGATATGCGGTCATGCAAGAACCGTCGAAGAATACAAAGATTAATGAAGGGATTATGAAGGAATTGACCGGTGGTGATCCGCTTCAAGGTCGCGCTTTGTATTCGGAAAGTGAGACGTTTGAACCGCAATTCAAATTGGTGGTTTGTACCAATCATTTATTTGATATTCAATCGAATGATGATGGTACATGGCGTCGTATTCGAATTTGCGACTTCTTGGCGAAATTCGTGGATGAAAATGAAAAACATACCGATGATACACCTTATGTTTTTCCAAAAGATAAAGATTTAAAAGATAAATTGCCAAAATATGCGCCGGTTTTTATGAGTATGCTTGTGAAACGTGTATTTGAAACGGATGGTCATGTCAAAGATTGTGATGTGGTGACTGCTGCATCGAATCGTTATCGCCAGGGTCAAGATGTCATTGCTGGATTTATGAGTGAAATGATTGCAAAAACCGGAAATACCAAGGACCGAATCAAGAAACAGGAATTAGCACAGCAATTCAAGATCTGGTATCAACAAGAACAACAATCTGGGAAATTACCGAAAAGTCAGGAGATTTATGATGTCATGGATAAGAAATTCGGTATTTGTAAATCAACTGGATGGCAAGGAGTGAAAATCAAGTATACAGAAGAAGCGGATGAGATGGAAGATTTGTAAAAGAGAAAAGAGAAAAAGAGAAAAAGACAAAGAGAAAAGAGAAAAAGAGAAAAAGACAAAGAAAAAACAACAAAAAAAATTAATCAGCCCTTTCAGGAGATAAATATTCAAGGGTAGAAGGATTTTCTTGGGACCAATAGAACCAAGAAAATATTTTTTTTTCCAACTCAATCAAATAAGAAATTGTAAAAGGATAAATACATAATAAAATCAAGAGAATGATATAATTTCTTCTAGGGGTTTCCCAAGGTAATAAAAAAAGTCCGATTACAAATCCAATAATAATAAGGATATAAAAGAAATTAAACCAATAATACCAATACTGTAAATTGTCAAGCATTTGATTTTCATAGATACTTTTTCGATTATTCGTAATAATAACTCCTGAAGTTGCTGCAATATCTTTTTTCAATAATTCATTTTCTTTGGAAATGATTTCATAAAGTTCCAAGACATTGACATTATTTGTTAATAAATTATTATATGTTTGTAGAATGGTATTTATATCTGAAACATCTCGTTGAAAATCTTGTTTGATTATTTCGATGATTTGATAAGATTTCGAATCATTTAACATTTGCTATATTATTCAAATATTTTTCTTTTCCTTTTTGCATTTTCCCTTTTTGTCTTTCCCTCTTTCCCTTTTTGTCTTTTTCCCTTTTTCCCTTTTTCCCTTTTTCCCTTTTTGTCTTTTTCCCTTTTTTCTAAAATCCATTAAATTGGACAAAGGATTGTCCACTGGTTGGTTCAGGAGACCAACCTAATGTAACATCTGGTTTTTTATATCGATTTTCTAATTCTGGTTTTGTAAGAGCATCTATGATTGGGTTATTACTATTTGGAGAACCCGAACCACTTGTTAAATTTTGAAAACTTTCTGGATAATGACTCATTCCATAAATGGTAGAAGAAAGATTATTGGATACTGTAGAAACTCCACTAATTAACCCAGTAGAAGCCCTGGAAATACCTTTGGAAATATCATCCGAAAAAACAGTATATACATTGGAAGAATTTGCATTATTTACTAATACGCCATTATTTGCATTGGTTGGATACATTTTCCCATTTGGAACACAAATATTTAGACTAGCATCATAGGTGGAATAATCATCGCAACAAGCCTGACCTTGACAAATCGATGAAAGATCGTTGGACCTAGGATTCGCCCAAGGGTCCACATAATTTGCACTGGCATCTGTATTTGGTTTAGGCGCAGTTGAGACATCAAAACTCCAATAATATTCGTCATACATCATATTATCGCGTAACCACATATAGTAAAGTCTAGGTAACAGATTCCATAATCCGATAATAATAATTAAGAAAAACAAGGTAGTAAATGCCCAACCAGGTAAGAAAGCATTATTACGTAACCAAACAACCAGAATCAATGGAATCAATATCCACAGAATAATTTGAAAGATTTTGCTATGATTCGAATATTTCTGTGAATAATAATTATTAATTTCAATCAAACGAAATTTATTATTCTTTTCTTGTTCCATTTCTTCTAATTTTTTCTTGGATTCATTTAATTCTTGTTCTACAATGGAAATCGTTCGTTTCTGCTCGTCCAATGTTTCACTGGAATTCGTAAGCATGATTCCATAGGTTTGATTTAGATTTCCAAGAGTTTGATAAAGATTCACACGCATTTGAGAGAGTTGGTTTATTTTTTCGATAATTTCATTTCGTTGTTCTTGTGTTAAATTTGGATTTTCTTCTAAATTACTAAACATTTCTTGTTCCAATTTTTGTAAAGATTGTATATCGATCAATATTTGTGTATTATTATCAGAAATTGTCATTTATATATAAATAATAAGAATATTATATCTTCTTATTATTTATTTTATTTTTCTCCATTTTTTCCAAGTCCTTGTTTTCATTCATTCATCATTTTTATTTGGAATTCATTACTTTGAGAGCAACCATGGCAACACCAAGAAGTAAAATGGCATATAATAAATAAGTATAATTTTGACTTTTTACCACGAGGTCACTATCTTTTAATATATTGGACACATTTTTATTCGTAGTTTTAGAATACTCTTTTAATTTTTCCTTTATTTCATCATATTCACTGATGTATTTTTTAATATTAGTATCTATATCAACAGACTCACGATTGACATTTTGAGTATTCGCGTTATATAGACTCGTGTTTGTATTTATTTGTTGAGATAATAATTTGAGACGGTCTTCTAACTGGGACAAGACGTTTTCTTGGACCGGGTCAGAAGAAGTATTTGCATTTGCATCTGCATCTGACGAAGAAGAAGAAGAAGACGTAAAGTTTTCAATAAAGGAATTGAACCCATATGGATAATCCGTATTTAATCGAGTATTTGGAACAGTCTTACCACTATTTACATAATGAGACCAAGTATTAGAATCAACATTCACTACTTTTCGATTGGTAGCAGCAGTGCCAGGAGTTAACTTTTTATTACGAAGATTTAAACTACGATTTGGATTCGGTTGTTTTTCACTATTGGGATAAATACCTGAATTTTTTGGATAACAAGTGGAGGTAGAAATATCAAAAACATAACCATAACAATCCTCTATATTATTACATGTTTCTTGACACATTTGATCACTCGCATTTCCATAAGAAGAATTTGGAATATCATTCCCCATATTATCATAATTGGTTAATGTACTATACGTAGTTGATAATTGAGAAGTTGAGTTTGGATAATCTGATAATACACCATTTGGATTGACATAACCCATTTTTCCAATATCCGATAAGGAACCTCCTTGAGTTACTTGATAAAGGGCATTGACTCCTATATTTCCATAATTAAACCCGTCCTTTCCTTTTATACAAGGTTCAGCCATTCCAGAATTACTAATTTGGTCGATACTGTTACTTACGAGACACTTGGCCTGTGGATTTCCAGATAAGGGATCTGTTTCCATTTGAACATTTTGTAAACCGAAAAAAGAAAAACCATTTTCTTGTGCATATTGTTGACAAGAAGCCATATTATACGTCGCGGAACCATTATTGACGACAGTCATTTTACTTGTATCATTGTAACAACCTAAATAAGGAGAATCGGAGTTATTTTCATAAATTGCATTTTCCCAATCACGACCATACATTTTTCCGTCATTACCAAGAGTACTTGTATTGGAGTTTCCTAAACTGGTCGATTTATTTACATCATTACTTACAAAACATTGTGATTTTTGGGTTTCATCATTAAAATATTGCAATCCGAAATATTGATTCCCACTCTTTAATGCCTCTTGTGAACAAGAATTGTAATCATAGGTTCTACTTCGATTATTGATTGCTTTCATGGTTCTGTTATAACTATCACGATAACTACCTAGATAAGTGGAATCTTGGGTTTTATATACCGCGGTATTTAATGGTCCTCCATAAATATAACCATCCTTTTGTTGGGTACATACTTGAGTTGCTTTGCCATAAGTTTCTGCTTGATTTAAATCATTTGTCAGAAAACATTGAGCCAATCCTGTAGAAGAATCCAGATTTTGAAGACTGTAATAATTATAACTGGCATCAATAGCGGACTGTAAACAGGTTGAATTATTATATATTTGTGCACCACTATTTACCGCTTTCATGAGAGGAGTCCTTACATCATCTTGATAACAACCTAAATAGTCACTGGAAGCGTCGCTGGCAACTTGATTCACTAAAATATTGGAATCTTCATTTCCACACATTTGTCCTTTTTGCATCGGAGTTCCACTCATTAAAGGTGGACTAGTAGGAATGGTGGTTCCAGGAAAGGTATAGGAAGGGTCCCATGGAATATTGACATTAACTGGTTCGCTTGATGGACAATTATTTTTACCAGCAAGATTATCAAACGTGTTTTTGTCTGGATATAATTTCACAACCCCTTTTTCCGTAACATAGGCGATTTGACCAGTAGAAAAAAGAATATTTTGTTTCAAATAAGGATTGGATGGATTTATTTGTTGTACCACTTTTTGGGCTCGTGAATTTGTTTCTCGTTTTACATTTTGATATTCAACAAGTAAATTATTGTATTGATTCACAAGGAGTTCATTTTCATTGGTGTTTGCGTTTGCGTTCATATTTGAATTTGTATTCATGTCTCCAAAACCTTCGGTAATAAATCTTTGCTTTTTTTTCACTTCTTTTTTGATTTTTTTTTGAAGTTTCTTAAATTCTTGACCTTGATGTAATGTAGGTGTGGGAGCAGAATTCGTAAAATGATGATGACGATATGCTTCGGAACTTTTCATCCCTCTCTTTTGTAGTGGAGTAGGTTCCTTAAAGTAAGTATAAACATCTTTTTTAGGTAAATATTCTTGGTTCTCCATGTTTTGATTTTTTTGATTTTTTTTATTTTGGTTATTTTTATTTTCGTCGTTTTCACCAAAAATGAATTGAAACATTTATTTGCTATACTTTATATGTTTAAAAAAAGTATAACCAAAAGTATTTTTATTCCATGAAATAGTAGTTCCTAAACCTACCGATAAGTTAGTTTTACATAGGATGTTCTTTCAGGTAAATAAATTGAAAAAAGGTAGGTCACGAATAGAACATTTTTTTAATGTTTTTGATAGATGCACCTCCAAACATAAAATTATTTCTCTCGGCGTCCGAACTAGTTACTGAAAACAATAAATAACGAAACAATAAATAAATTAAAAAAAGGAGAATTAGAAAAAGGAAAAAATAAACATAATAGTAATGAGTTACGGAAAGAGTTGTCTCATTAATTTCATTGGTTAACGATTGATTTTCGGCCAACTTTTCATCAATCATTTTTTTATCTTTCAATAATTGTTGATAATTTTTATCTAGAATTTGAGAAGAAACTTGTGATTCCGTTTCATTATTTGTTAAAGGTAATTGTTTTGATAATTGAAGAATTTCCATATTTACCATGGTCATTTTATCATTTAAACCTTTCAATACCAATACATATTGCATTGATTCAGGAACAATCGCAATTTGATTTGGGGTTGGACCTAGACTTCCATTCTGTCCGGAACTTGCCCAACAGTATTTATTTTTTGTATCAAAAGTGGCACCTGAACAAGAAGAATTTGCAATACATACATTTAAACAAGCAGAAGCATCGGTGACCGGTCCTCCAGATAATGGTTGAGACCCCCAAACTGCATGGTCCTTAATAAATATCCACTTATTTGAACCGTCGGCAACAGATAAAGAATATAAATAACTTTGATTTACTTGTTGGTATTCGGTTAAAAGTAAATTGTATTCTTGAATCAGTGACTCTAATTTTAAAATGGAGGATTCATTTGTTGTATTTGTTGTTGTTGTATTTGTTGTTGTTGTATTTGTATTCATTTAATATATAAGAATATTTTCATTTTTGTCGCTTCCAAAGAACAAATAAACAACTACCTGTAAATAATCCTAAATATAAAAAATACTTTTCATAATTGGTTTCTTGAGAGAAAAAAGGAGTGAAAGAAAACTTTTCTGATAGACGAATTGGTAGGAGACCATTGAAATTTGTATATTTTGTAATCATACGTTGAATACTCTCTTCGTTGCTTTTTTTAATGTAATCTGTCAATTCTTTGCTCATGAAATCTGGTTTTTTTTCATAAGAACAGTATGAAAAGGGTGTTGGCATTGGTTTCTTTATACGATTTACATATTTTAAAAAAGATATGATTTCCATTTATGAAATGAAAGAATAAATAAAAAAAGGATATTTTACTAAATATCTTTTTTTTTGATTTTCTTATACCCGAGTATTATTATATCTGGCAATGGTTCGGTCACTAAAGATTTGGATCGTTACATAGAGAGAAAATAAAACCCCAATCAATAAATGAAGATTCGTGAAATAATCACGATTATACATATCATTGAATTCATAGACCATTTCAATGGAACCGTGCTGTTTTGAATTGATTTGATTGTAGTTCTTTGTTAAAGATTGGTTTTCTTTTTTGACTTCTTTAATTTTCTCATTCTCTTGCATTAAATATTGGTCTAAAATCTGAATGTTTTTTACAAGTGCATTTTTAATAGAAAAAAGTTGTGAATTTAAGGATTCCATATTCGAAGTCGCTGTTAAAAAGATTCGTTCATATTCATCATTGGTTGGATTCATTTCATAATTCACATAGGATTTTTGAAATTGTTCTAAAATCGGGTCTAATTGATCATTCAATTGTTCCAAAGTACTTTGATACGTTCTCAGTGAATATAATTTTTCTGTTAAAATATTATTTTTATTTGGGGTTGTATTCATATTTGTTATCTATTATAATTGTATTTTATTATATTTTTTGTATTTTATTATATTTTTTGTATTTTATTATATTTTTTGTATTTTATTATATGTATAATATATTACAAAAATACAAAACTATATACATATGCATAATAATGAATATTTAAGAGCGTTTGTCATTGGTTCCTCTTTTTTTGTATTTGCACCTTTCTTTTTTGCCGTATCGCGTTTCGACCCAAAAAAAACGAATTTCGATTATGTTTCTTATACTCTTCTGGCACCCATCGGTTTAGGGTTTATGAATGTGATTTCTTTAATCATTGCAAAACTATTTCATCTTTCAAAAAGAATGAGATATTTGGTAATAAGTATATTGGCACCGACTTATGTAACCTGTATGATATTATTTTTTAAATTATATAATTATACAAAGAAAGAATGGTTCAATCATATTTGGAAATTATATCTATTTTATTTTATCGTGGTGAATGTTAATTTATATTTATTGGATAAATATGTGTAAAATGTCCAATTCGACTTTAACGTTTATGCCAATACACCGAACAATCTTCGTCACTACAGATTTTATGTGAATCGTTCGTATATTTGTCCCAATAGGGAACCGCATCCGGATCATTTTCTCCAATCATATGTTTATGTTCATCAATCTGTGATATCCCTAATACACCGGTATTCACATATATTTCTTTCACATAATCACGTAATTCTGGATTCGTCAAATTTCCATATCTTAATAAATGCGTATCAGGTAATATAAAATCCTTCGACCATCGTGTGGAACAAGCAACGGAAATCTCTGTTTTATTATAGACGGAGTGAAACCAAGACATTGGATTATACAATACATCTCTTTCTTGTAATTCTACCTCATATCTTTCCGCATACTTAATTAATGGAAATTTATCTAACAAAGTATCTGTATCCATATTCAAGAAACGTGATTGCGAAGCCATATAAATACCCTTCTTTTGAAAATGGGGATATAATAGGGCTAATTGATTCGGATTAAAAAATGTCCATTTTTTCTCTCCTTGTATCATTAAATAAAAATTATTTGTATATGCGGCATGTAAAGCAGTACCAGTTCCTTTAACCACCCCTAAAAACAATTGTTTACTATCATTTTTCATATAACCGCCGATAATTTCTTGAATCCGAATCATGTCCGAATCTGGTAACAAGTTTTCATAATGATAAAATAAATTGGTAGAATTTGTAAGATAACATTTATTTTCAGTAATGTTTTTGAGTTCCGTAAAGATATTATCTGAACACGTTTCTTCTGGACTAGGACTCATATATACTTTCTGGTTTCCGGCAATTTTCATAAGATGGTTAAATCTCATGGTGGTAAAACATTTCAAATCAAGTCCGCGAATGACAAATGGATAATCATTTTTCATATATTTCATTACCTTTTCTTTGAAGTTTGGTGTATTTACATAAATCACTTCGATTTTTGTAGGGGAATGACACATCTCTCTGTTTTTTCGTAACCATTCTAAATTTCGGTCACATATTTTGATAACTTCTTCCTGATTCAACGTATTATTTCCACTTGAGATACGTGGAAAAATGGCCTTATTAAATTCCGCATAATATTCTAGAGGTAGGATGGGGGTAAATCCGGTTGTCATCGGGGAACAATATTGTGGTACTAATTGCCAAGATAGGCCAAATAATGAGTAAATATCATAGATGAGAAAGATTGTATTTATTTTTAGGATTCTTACAAACATATACGAGTTTGATTGGTAAAAAAAAAGAATCATAAGGATGACAAACATGATGATTGGTATCAAAATATTATATAGATTCATTTTTGTTTTCATTTTTATTTATTTTATTAATTTTGTTTATGATGAATATATATTATTATATACAAGTAAAATAAAATATATTATGGAAATCTTCTTCTAAATGGCTACATTCACACACCAACGATAATAAGGCGCTTCAATCGCCGTTTTACTTGGTCGCATAATTTTACATACTTGGTCAGGTCGTAAACAAATGGCCTGTGAAACTGGGTCAAAACGCGAAATTTCAGGTAATAGATTTTTATTCGTGATATTATATTTATTCAACATCTCATCGATTTCCAAAGAATTCATCTTTGTATGTTTGGGTACAAAACTATGTTTTAAAATATTGAATTGTAATCTTTTGATACTTTGAACCACGATAAAGATTTGTTCGGTTTCCCAAAGATGCATAATTTCATTCATTAACGTATCATTCATATCATCTTTTATAATAATCATCAAGGTATCTTCTTTTTGAAGAATTTCTTCTACGTGATAAAGGTCTTCAATCATTTCATGAATATTGTTTGGACGAATGACTTTACCAAAATAAAAACGGATATAAATCTTGTTTTTTCTTTTGGTCATTGCGTCTTCTTCCTTTTTTTCTAAAAGAAGGTCCAATTGTTTATTTTGATACATGGCGCTTAATTCATTGTAACTAAATTCGGAATAATCCTCGACATTGTATCCTTGTTCTTCCATTAATTCGAGCAAAATTTTTCTTGCAGTATAAATGGAATTCATAAAAGTACTATTACTTGCGTTTGGATTGGTTGCATTGGACATATTTTTGATTGATTTTATATAATAATAAGATAACTTTATATATTTATATTGATTCATAATTCAATTTTCTAGCTAGTTATCCACTTTTTTACAACGAAGTAAGAAAAAAGTGGAGCAAAAATCTAAGTTAGTTTTTGGTTGATTTGTTATAGAAAAAAAAGAAAGAATCAACCCGAAACCAAAGATTCTTTCAAAGGTATAACAAATAATTTATATTTATATTTATATTTATATTTTTTATTTTTATAAGATAAAATACGATACGATAAATAGGATATGATAAAATACGATACGATAAAATACGATATGATAAAATACGATATGATAAAATAGCAATACAATATGATTTATACTTGTGGTTCATCATCATCTTCATCTGCTATCTCCGCCTGAGTAGAGCGTAGTCCAAATTCAAACGGCACAACCACTGGCTTATCTAATTTTTTTTTCAACACAATAATATCACGATATAATTCATAACAATACTGAGAACGGCCATACTCATGGAATAAGATGAACAAATATTGGACAAACGTTTTTAATTTTTTTAAAGAAGGAATGCACCATCTTTTTTCTTCGATAATAAATTTATCTTTATAGAGTGCTTTCCAAATGGAACTTAGTTTCATTTTTAGATTTTGATGAGTGATGGAAGGATAGTATTTTTTATAGATCATGTAAATATATTTATTCAGTAAATAAGCATTCAAAGAATGAAATAATTTTAGTGGCTCATATTTGTGCACTAAAAGAACTGCTTTGGTTTCATACGTAAAATAGGATTGAATTTCACGTAACATATCATCGGGAAGCAAAGCAACGCGTTTCAAGAATTTTTTCCACTTTTCATCTTTGGCATCGACCTTTTTTCTTTTGTTTTCTTCCATTTTATTCTCAAAGATTTCTACGTCCATGACGGTAGTCAGCGTTTCGTGTTCGAATTTTTGTTTGGCCTCTTCCAGAACTGCACATTCAGCAATAACTTCTCTCTTTAAACTATACATTTCGGTCTGATAACGGTTCATTTTGTTTTGATATTCTTGAAGTTGAATCTTGATATCAAAGACATTCCCGGTAAACGTAACTGGTTCGGTCTTCATTTTTTGAACCTTGACTTCAAGGTGTTTGCCCCTATTTTTATTATTTAAAATGATTTTACGTTTGTCGGTGGATTCCGCTACGTGGTCATTGAACTTTTGATTGATTTTTGCTTTTTCATTTTCAATTTGCATAAATTTCTTGAAATCGCGTTTGTTCAACAATTTTTGATTTTCTTCAATCACTTGGTTGCTGGATAATTGTAAGACGTTGCGTAACATTTTAACTTAAGGGTAGGTTTAGGATTAGGATTTTAAAAACTTGATTCACTTTTATTTTATAAGATGCTTCTTCCAAGAATTTTGAAAAAGCATTTCAATTTTTTATCCACTTTTCCACTTTTTTACAACGAAGTAAGAAAAAGTGGCGCAAATCCACTTTTTAGAAAAAAGTGGAGCAAAAATCCCTTGATTTCCACTTTTTTATCCACTTCCACTTTTGTATCCACTTCCACTTTTTTACAACGAAGTAAGAAAAAGTGGCGCAAAAATCTCTTGATTATTATTTGAGACACTATTTTTTATAAGGAAGTAAGAAAAAAGTAAAAAGTAAAAAGGGTAAAGATATAAATAATTTTTACACCTTTTCTCATTTAAAACGCCCATTTTATTCGGCAAAAAATAAGAAAAAAGTGTAAAATCAATAGTAGGAATTTCACCTACGATGGTCTTACTTTTTCATCTTCTTTGTTTTTACTTGAA